>Ga0164290_1000139_pt1 | contig 272412 bp, 242 predicted proteins | sample Micstemetagenome_FD_108782 | JGI IMG/M metagenome (GOLD analysis project Ga0164290, IMG submission 108782) | Contaminated culture microbial community from soil near Moab, Utah, USA - Microcoleus steenstrupii SON62 (Illumina Assembly) | ecosystem: Environmental > Terrestrial > Soil > Soil crust... | reverse complement strand
GCTGAAGCAGCTCTACATCGCGCCGTTCGAGCAGGCGAAGGCGTTCCCGCACGAGCCTCGTCGCTCGCGGAAGGTGCTCGTCCACAACAAGGAGATCGTGAAGGTCGAACGCGCGATCGCGCGCGAGGGCTACACGCTCGTGCCGCTGCGCCTCTACTTCCGCCGCGGTCGCGTGAAGGTGGAGCTCGGCCTCGCGAAGGGCAAGAAGACCCACGACAAGCGCGCCGACATCGCGCGCAAGACGGCCGACCGCGAAGCGCGCGCCGCCATGGGCCGCGCACGGAAGGAACGCGGATGACGGCGGACGCGCATCTCACGTGGACGAAGGGCGGCCACGCCTCGTTCCTCGCCGCGCAAGACGACGCGGTCACGCTGCGCTCGACGATCCCGTCTCCTCCCGGCTCGCGCCTCGACGGCACGCTGCTCGCGCGCGGCGAGCACCCTGACGTCGCCATCCGCATCAAGATCCACGGCAGCAAGAAGGAGACGGACGGCTCGTTCACCTTGCGGGGCCGCCTCGTCGACTTCACGCGCGCGACCCGCGAGCGCATCCACGCGCTCGCCTCGTCCACTCCGTCGCCCGAGCCGCCCGAGCGAGGCATCGCATGACCATGCGGCGGCCCGCCTTTACGGCGGTTGCCCGCTCGTGCAAGAACACTCCCGGAAATGGCGAAGAAGGCGGCCAGAGCCTCGAACGGCGAGTCGGAGGAGCGCGAGCCGCGCGCGGTCGACGCGGAGGTGCAGGGCGAGGACGCGCGCCTCGAGCGCTCGCTTCGTCCGAAGACGCTCGACGATTACGTCGGTCAGACCAAGCACAAGGAGAACCTCCGCGTGTTCGTCGAGGCAGCGCGTCGGCGCGGCGAGCCGCTCGATCATCTGCTGCTCTCCGGTCCGCCCGGTCTCGGCAAGACGACGCTCGCGCAGATCCTCGCGCACGAGATGGGCGTCGAGCTCCACATGACGAACGGCCCCGTCGTCGAGCACAAGGGCGCGCTCGCCGGGCTCCTCACGAAGCTCGGGAAGAACGACATCCTCTTCATCGACGAGATCCATCGCCTGAACCCGGTCGTCGAGGAGAGCCTCTACCCGGCGATGGAGGACTTCCGCATCGACGTGATGACCGGCGACGGCGCGTTCGCTTCGTCGATCCAGATCCCGGTGCAGCCGTTCACGCTCATCGGCGCGACGACGCGCACCGGGCTCCTCACCGCGCCCCTCCACTCGCGCTTCGGGCAGATCATCCGCCTCGATTTCTACCCGGTGGAAGATCTGGCGCGCATCGTCGCGCGGAGCGCCTCGCTGCTCGGCGTCGACATCACGCTCGGCGCGGCGCTGGAGCTCGCGAAGCGCGCGCGCGGCACTCCGCGCATCGCGAACCGCCTGCTTCGCCGCGTGCGCGACTTCGCCGAAGTCCTCGGTACGGGCCGCATCGACGAGCCCATCGTCGCGAAGTCGTGCGAGCGCCTCGACATCGACTCGGCCGGCTTCGACGAGATGGACCGCCGGCTCCTCCGCGTCATCATCGAGGACTACGACGGCGGGCCCGTCGGCGTGGAGACCATTGCCGCCGCGCTCGGCGAGCCGCGCGACACGATCGAGGACGTCTACGAGCCGTTCCTCCTCCAGCAGGGCTACGTCGGGCGCACACCTCGTGGCCGCGTCGCCACGCGCCGCGCGTACGAGCACCTGCAGGTGCCCTTCGCCGGGCACCCCCGCATCGTCCCGTTCGAGCCGCAGAAGGAGCTGTTCGAGAAGGACCCGAACGACTGAAGGCAGCCGCGGCGTCGAAGCCGGGCTGCCCTCGTCGTCAGGTCCTCGCGCCGCCGCGGGCGCGTGCCTCGCTCAGGTCGCGAACGAAGCCGAGAGCTTCGCGAGCGCGCTCGTGGCCATCGCCGGGATGCCGGAGAGCTTGCTCTGCACGTCGCTGATCGACTTCGACACGTCGGCCTGCACCTTCTGCACGCCCTGGATGTCGGCCTGGGCCTTTGCCTTGGCGTCGCCGCTCGCGAACGGATTCGAGGCGGTCACCGTCGCAGTGCTCGTCACCTTCGTGGCGAGGACCGGCACCTTCGCGGTGAGCGAAGCGGTCTTCGTGGTCAGCGCGGCGACCTTCTCCGGCGTCGACTTCAGCGCTTTGACCGTCGCGCTCAGCTTGTTCAACGCGGCCTCGACATCGGCCTTCGCGGCGGCCGGCGCATCGGCGCTGAGCTTCACCTCGACAGAGCCGTTCGTGAACGTGGCCTTGGCCATGCCCATCACCTCGGACGCGTTCAGCCCGTGCTTCTTCGGGAGCGCACCGATCTCGTCGATGACCGACTGCACGTCGTCGATCGGCTTCGTGACCGCGGCGACCTCGGCATCCAGCTCCTGCGGGATGTTCTTGAGCTCGTCCATCGGCGAGAGATCCTTGCCTCCGGCCTTCGCCGCAGGCGTGTTCGGCTCCTCCGTGTTGCCACCGCAGGCCACGGCCATCCCGGCCACGAGCGCACACACGAGAACCATGCCGAACGAGTTACGACGCATGAAAACCCCCTGGGGGAGATGGCGCGACCTCGACTGATCGCGGCAGGACGGGTGCTTCTACGCTGGCCGGCCACCCGGCTTCCCCCGGCCGGCACCGAAAAGATGCCAAGTCGTTTGCGGGCTTTGCCGTCCGGCCGATAGAATTCAGATCGTGAGCGGCGGCCCCGTACTCGTCGTCGACGACGACATGGTGAGCCGCCATGTCCTCGCGCAGGCGCTCGCGAGCGCGAAGCTCGACTACGTGGCCGTCGGGTCGGGCGCGGAGGCGCTCGCGCAGATCGACAAGGTGCACCCGTCGATCGTGCTCCTCGACCTCGTGATGCCGGCGCCGGACGGCTACCAAATCCTCCGCATCCTCCGGGCGCGTCCGGAGACGCGTGACCTTCCCGTCGTCGTCCTCACCGCGCTCGATGCGGAAGACGAGATCGCCAAGGCGTTCGAGGCCGGCGCCGACGACTTCGTGAAGAAGCCGTTCAAGCCGGTGGAGCTCGTCGCGCGCGTGCGTGGCCAGCTTCGACTTCGGTCGGCGATGGAGGAGCTCGCGCGCAAGGAGAAGGACGCGAGCGTGGTCCTCGAGCTGACGCAGGCGCTCGCGTCCAACCTCGACTTCCGCGGCATCCTCTTCACCGTCGTGCAGCGCATCGCCGAGGTCGCGAAGATCGATCGCGTGTCGATCGTCCTCGTCCGCGAGCAGGAGAACGTCGGCTACGTCGTCGCCGCGTCGGACGACGAGCAGCTCCGCGACCTGCCGATCGACCTCACCAAGTATCCCGAGATCCAGCAGGTGCTCTCGAGCGGCGAGCCTCTCGTCGTCGAAGACGCGGCGACGCACCCGCTCATGGAGATCGTCCGCGGGCAGGGAAGGAGCACGTTCGCTTCGCTCTCGATCTTGCCCATCCTCTACGAGGGCAAGCCGATGGGCGTCCTCTTCCTCCGCTCGCGGCGCGCCGGCGCGTTCGCCGAGCGCGAGATCGCCCTCTGCCAGACCATCGCGAGCGCCATGGCCATCGCGCTCCGCAACGCGCGCGTGCTCCAGTCGCTCCGCGACCAGACCCAGCAGGTCACAGTCGCCCGTTTCGAGGCCGAGCGGCGGATGCGCTCGCTCCAGCGCTACGCCGACTTCTTCGACAGCTCGGCAGACGGCATCGTCGTCATCGACGCAGAGGGGCGGCTCCTCTTCTCGAACCCGAAGGCGCGCGAGATCACGGGCTACGACGAACAAGATCTCCGCGGTCGCCGGCTCGGAGACATCTTCTCGAACGAGGAGGTCGGCCTCGCCCACGATCTCCGTGCCGGCTTCATGCAGGGCAACTTCCCGAAGGACGTCGACATCAAGATCACGACCGGCGACAAGCGCTGCGTGATCGTCAACGTCAGCTTCGCGAGCGTGCTCCGCGAAGACGGCGCCGTGCTGTGCTCGTTCCGTGACGTCACGCGGCAGCGCGAGGTCGAGGCCGAGCTCCTCAAGACGAAGGACTTTCTCCAGCGCGTCATCGACTCGTCCGTCGACGCGATCATCAGCGCGGACATGAAGGGCAGCGTCGTGCTCTTCAACCGCGCCGCCGAGCGCATCTACGCGAAGCCCGCTTCCGAGGTCGTCGGCACGAACGTGAAGCACCTCTACCCGGACGGAACGGCGCAGAAGATCATGCGCATGATCCGCGCGGGCGGCGGACGCATCGAGGGCCTCAAGGTCGACATCGTCGACAGCGCGGGCGCGCCCGTGCCCGTGTCGTTCTCCGGCGCACTGATCTTCGAGGGCGAGACCGCGGTAGGCAGCGTCGGAATCTTCACCGACCTCCGCGAGAAGATGCGCATGGAGCAGAAGCTCCAGCAGGCGCAGGAGCAGATCCTCGCGCAGGAGCGGCAAGCCATCGTCGCCGAGCTCGCGGGCGCGGCGGCGCACGAGCTGAACCAGCCGCTCACGAGCGTTCTCAACTACGCAACGCTGCTTCGCCGCCTGCTCACCGCGGGCACGCCCGCCTCGGCGGCCGCCGAGGTGATCGAGGGCGAGGCCGAGCGCATGGCCGAGATCGTGCGGAAGATCGGCAAGATCACGAAGTACGAGACGAAGAGCTACGTCGGAAAGCAGAAGATCCTCGACCTCGATCGCGCGAGCGAAGAGGTCGCCGTCGCGGAGCCCGTCGCGCCGCCGCCGGCGACGCCGGTACCGCCCGCGCGTCCGTCATCTCCGAGCGCTCCGCGCATCGACGTGGAGCGGGAGTAGCCGATGAGGCGATCGCTCGAGAGCTCCGAATCGATCGACCTCACCCCCGAGGCGTCGCACAGCTCGATCCCGAGCGAGAGCTCGGAGCGCGTGACCGTCTCTTCCGTCCCCATCAGCCGGGAGGCCCTCGTGACCGCTTCGGGGACCTTGGAGCTCGAGGCGGCGTGGCTCGACCGCCTCGTCGTCGCTGCGTGCGAGATGCCGGTCGGCGAAGGCGAGAGCGCCGTCGTCGAGTTCATGGTGCGCGCCCTCGGCGAGATCTTCCCGGACTGCGGGGTCGGCGCGTGCCTCGTGCCTCCGCCGGCTTCCACGTCGACCCCGGACCTCGCCACGCCGGCGGAGCAGCAGCTCTTCAAGTACGTCCCCGAAGGCGAGGAGCATCGCGGGGTCGGCATGGACCCGACGCGGCTCTTCCCGGGCTTCCGTTACGAGCGCGTGCTCGACGTCGAGCCGAGCGGCTCCACGATGCACCTCGCGAGCGACGACCCGCAGCTCGAAGACGACGACATGCCGATGATGCACGTCGTTCGCCGCGCAGCGCTCACGATGCGCCGCGGCCTCACCCTCGCGCGCGGCCACGCGAAGGCGACGAGCGACGCGCGCGATCTCCGCGTGCTGAACTCGCACATGGTGCAAGCGGAGAAGCTTGCGAGCCTCGGCCAGATCGCGGCCGGTGTCGTTCACGAGCTGAACAACCCGCTCACATCCATCGTCGCGTACACCGACTGGCTGATCCGCAAGCAGGGCCCGGCCGGCGATCCAGACAGCCTCGAGCGGCTTCGTCGGATCGGCGAGTCGGCGAGTCGCATCCTCCGCTTCACGCGGGACCTCGTCGCGTACGCGCGCCCGTCCAGCGAAGTGCCGGTGCCGGTCTCCCTCCACACCGTCGTCGAGCAGGCGCTCGCGTTCTGCGAGCACATCATCGCGCAGCACGGCGCGCACGTGGAGCGTCGGTTTGCCGAGGGCGTTCCGCCGGTGCGCGGCATGCACGAGCAGCTCGTGCAGGTCTTCGTGAACCTGTTCACGAACGCGTGCCACGCGATGCCCGCCGAGGGCGGCGTGCTCAGCGTCGGAACGGAGCTCTCACGCGACGGTGCGCGCATCAGCGTCTTCGTGGAAGACAACGGGCACGGCATCGCGCCGGATCACATGCAGCAGATCTTCGCGCCGTTCTTCACGACGAAGGTCGATGGCCGGGGAACGGGTCTCGGCCTCTCGATCGTGAAGAACATCGTCGACAACCACGGCGCGGAGATTCGCGCCGAGCGCGCCTTCACGGGTGGTGCGCGCTTCGTCGTCGTGTTCCCCGTCCTCTGACCGGCGTGGTCGCGTCGCGCGCCTCGTCGGCGCGACCGCGGGTCACGGCTTGGTGACACGCACGTTGTCGAAGTTGAACGTCCACGGCGCGCCGACGTCGTTCGTGTACGGCGCGCCCGTTCCGACGACGATGCCGGTGAGCGCGCTACCTTCGACGAGGACGGTCGCGACCACGGCGTCGTCGATCGTGAGCACGGCCTGCTTGGTAGCCATGCTCACCGCGATCCTCACATGCGCCCATTTCGAGGGGAACGCGCCGATCTTCTGGTTGTCGGCCTGGTTCGGGTTCTCGCGGTAGTTCTCGAAGTAAAGGCCGTCGCTGTAAAAAATGACCGCGAGCGACTGCTTCGTGCGGCTCGGCGGGGGCGGCTCGAGCGTGATCGCGATCGGGTCGACTTCCCCGTACGTTCCGGTCGGACCGCCGGAGAGCACGTCGAGCTCGACGACGACGCTGCCAGACAGCCCCGTGACGCGCTTCGCGAGCTCGGACGCACGACCTCCGGTGCCGGCCGTGATCGCGACGCGCAGCGACCGAGGTGCCGACCGGAACGTTGCCGTGTCGAACGAGAGCGGACCGGCCGCGGACTGCATGCTGTCCCAGCGGCCTGCCGGATCGGACGGTCCCGTGTCGAAGTCGTCGCAGAACAGGCTCGGCAGCGCGCAGGGCGAGAGAGGCGCGTCCGGTGCATCGCCGTCGGTCGCATCGAGCGCAGCGTCGGCCGTCGCGTCGTCGCCGAGAGGACCGTCGCGTGCGCCGCCGTCCACGGGCGGGTTCGCATCGTCGCCGCTCGGCACCGGCGCGCCATCGTGCAGCCCGCCGGTGTCGACGAGCAGCGAGCATGCGGTGAGGCACGCGACGGCCACGACCCCGATCACGCGGCGCATCGGCGTATGGTAGCCCCGTTCAGCCCGCGGGCGACCCGCGCGTTCCGCGTCCCGCGTCGGCAGGTGCAGCCGGCTCCCACGTGAAGCGGTCGACCAGCACCGCGGGTCCGTCGGCCAGCACGTCGTCCTTGCCGATGGTCCACGCCTCCACACGTCCGTCCGTGTGCACGCAAAGCCGCATGAAGTGCTTGAAACCCGGGTGACCGAGCACGGTGAAGGCCTGCTGGTGCTCGAGGCCGAGGACCGCCAGCGTCATCAAGTAGAGCCCGAACAAGAGCGCACCGCCGAACGCGCTGGCGACGATCACCGCGGGATCGCCCGCCATCGCGGGGAGCGTCGCGACCGACATACGGAGCGCCATGGGCAGCATGCCGAGCGCGACGCCGAACGGCGCGGCGACCATCGCGATGCGCCGCTTGCCATGGCCCTGGTGCGCGACGAAGTAGAGCGCGAGCGCCAGGGTCATCGACAGCACCACCGCGGTGGTGACGAGCGTGCCCATGCCGCGGTGGGCGGCGCCGAGCTCGATCGACGCGAGAAACGCGAGCGCGATGTGGACGAGGAGGCCCGCGCCGCCGAGAGCGAGCTTGAAGGGGACCTGCGCCACGAGCTTCCGCGAGGCAGCGCCGCTCGGGTACACGACGTCGGGCGGGCCGCTCGCGGAGGGATAGGGGCCGATGCGTGTACCATGCAAGAAGGCCCCGCCGCCGCCGGCGATCACGTGGATCGACCGGCCGATCGTCCGTCGCTCGTAGTGATGGAAGTCGCCCGCGAGGTAGAGCACGCGGTCTCGTTCGAGGCCGAGACGACACGCTGCGAGCATGCGCGCGCCGGGATCGTTCCGGTGACCATAGGCGAGCGCCGGATCGCCAGCGACGAAGAGCACCGCGCGATCGGGGTGCTGCTTCCGCCACCGCGTGAAGAAGGCGCGCTGCCGGAAGTCGATGCGGCCGAGCTGGCGGTCGCCACCGAACATGTCGAGTCCCGGCGCGAGCGGCAGCACGAAGTAGCTCGCTTCCTGCACCGGCACGTAGCCCCGGAGAACGAGCCTTCGCCGGCGCTTCACGCCGACGCCGCGGAAGAACGCGCGCACCGAACGGAAGAAGCCGAAGACGAGACCGACGAGCGAGCCCACCTCGTCCAAGTGGAGCTGCCTCGCGACGAGCCCCACGTTGCGGCCGGTCCTGCGGCGAAGCCGTTTTCCGAGCTTCGGCGTCGTATCGCGATCGTCGGCGCGGAACGGCTCCTCCATGCGCCGGCGGAACAGGCGCCCGAAGCCGTCCAAGCCGTCGTACCAGTCGTGATTGCCCGGTACGCCGATGACCACGCGGCGCGTCGAGCTCGCGAGCGCGCGCCGGAGCTGCTCGTTCCAGGGGAGGACGAGGCGCTTGTAGATCTCGTCGGCGGTGGCGACCGGGTACGCGACGTCGCCGCCGAACACGAGCACGTCGCCCCGCGGAAGGTGCATCCGTCCGCCGTTGCCGTCGTCGACGTCGTACGTGGCCGCGAGCATCGCGCCGACGCCGGCGCTCACGTCGCGGTCGTCGCCCGTGTCCGCCACGAAGTCGACCCACACCGGCCGACCGAGGGCGCCGACGAGCGTGGCGCGAGGTCCTTCGCGCGAGGCGCTGCTCCCGAGCACTGCCGCGGCCGCCGCCAGCATGTTCTCCGGGCTGTTCGGCCGCATCCAGTCGCGCGAGTCGACCGACTCGGACGCGATCGCACGCGCGATGAAGTTCCGGAGGTGCCCGAAGAGCGAGGTGACGCCGTACCAGCGGATGCCGAACGGCGGGTGGGCCCCCTGTTTGAAGACGAGCGGCTCGGCCCGATCCCCGCGCGGTTCGAGCGGAACTGGCGGCAGCGCGAGCGTCGAGCTCGGCGGCGGTTCCTCGCCCGCGCCGCCCGGGGCGGGTGCCTCCGGTACGGGCGGCGGCTCGGAGTCGAGCAGCACATGGAAGAGGATAGCGTTTTTGGGTTACCCTCGTCGGGTCCTCCATGCGAACGAGAGTCGCCCTCGCGGTCCTTGCCGGCTTTGCCTTCTTCTCGGTGAGCGGCCGCGCCGCCGCCCCCAACGTCAAAGGGAAGATCACGGGGCAAGACAAGCTCGTGCCCGAGGTCTACGCGGAAGCCGCGAAGCCCGAATCCCGACGCTGGACGTGGCGCGAGCCCTCACCCTCCGTCGCTGCGCAGTTCCGCACGCTGTCGGCCAACCCTTCGCGGGACCTCTGCATCGCGGCGACGACCAGCGGAAATGCGGGGCCACAAGAGCCCATCCGCATGACGGTGACCGGCGGGCGCGTCTTTCCGACGACCATCGTGGTCTCGCCCGGGACCCAGCTCGCGTTCAAGAACTTCGACCCGTTCAAGCACCGGCTCTACGTGGTCGGGAACCCGAACTTCAAGGCCGAGGACATGGGCCCGAACCAGGTCCGCTCCTGGTCGGCGCCGCCTGGGCAGAACAAATTCGAGATCCGCGACGAGCTCTTCCCGACGGTCCGCACGTTCGTGATCGTCGACCCGCAGGTCGTCCAGGTCGCGTACCCGGGCCGCGACGGCGCGTTCGGGTTCACGCTCCCGGCGGGTGAGTACGTGCTCAAGGCCTTCTTCAACGGCCATCCCGTCGGCAAGCCCATGCCGGTGAATGCGAAGGAGAAGTCGACCTTCGAGATGAAGGAACCGCTCAACGTGGGCGGCGATGCGGCCTCCGGCGCGCAGGACAACAAATGATGATTCTGTCGCGTATCTGGTACGTGATCCTCGCGATCCTCCTCGCGGCGGCCTACTACATCGTCGCGCTCGCGGTCGGTCAGTACAATCGCCGCAATCAAGCGGCGATGGATGAGACGCTCAAGGCCGACAGCCAGGTCGTGAGCTGGGCGATGCAGGTCGACGCGCGGCGTCGTCTCGACGTCCTCCTCCTCGCCGCCGTCGATCCCGCGGTCGGCAAGGCCATCAAGGCGGCGAACGGCAAAGAAGCCATCCCGGCGTCGTCGCGTGACGAAGGCGCCAAGGCGCTCCGCGCCTTCAACGAGAAGCTGCCGGCGGAGTACAAGAACGACGTCCTCTTCGTCGCCGATCGCGAAGGGCGCCTCGTCTCGCAGGTCGGCTACGACCCGGTCGGCGCATATCCGGAGTTCGAGCTCGGCGGCTATGCGGCCGTCTTCGACGCGCTCCACGGCTTCCTCCGTGACGACACGTGGGTGTGGGGCGGCCGCATCGCGCGCGTCGTCACGCGCCCGGTCGAAGACGAGGTCGGCCAGCCTCCGCTCGGCGCCGTCGTCGGGCTCCGCTGGATCGACAACTCCTTCGCGAAGGAGATCGGCAAGCGCACGCGCACGAACATCGCGTTCTTCGCGCTCGGCCAGCGCGTCGCCTCCGCGGCCTCGACCGAGGGCTTCGAAGAGAACGCGCTCGAAGCGCTCGGGTCCGAGCTCGGCGCGCTCCTCCAAGACAAGCAGTTCAAGGAGGCGGGCCGCACCGACGTGCGACCGCTCGGCACCGACGACAAGGGCGGCGTCCTCTTCGTGCGGCTCCCGGGCGACGCATGGGAGCTCGGCGCGGGCTTCGCCGTCGCACGGCAGAAGGTCTCCATCGGCTCGCCGCTCGGCTTCATCAACGGCGCGGACGACCAAGACAAGCGCAACGTGAAGCTCTGGATCGTCGCGCTCATCGTCATCGGCGCGGCGTTCTTCGGGATGCTCTTCTCGTTCCTCGAGCACTCGATGCCGCTTCGCGAGATGGCGCGTCAGGCCGCGAAGCTGAAGAAGGGCGAGATCGACCAGCTGCAGCTCCCGCGTTTCCGCGGCGGCTACCGTCCGATCGCGACCGACATCAACAACGGCATCACGCGCGTCGTCGAGAAGGGCGGCGGCACGGCGCGCAAGCCTGCCGACCTCGAGTCGATCCTCGGTCCGGTCCCCGCGCAGCCGAGCATGAGCGCGTTCTCGTTCCCGATGGCCGACGGCTCTTCGCCAGGCCAGACCGGGCCGAATGCAGCGGCGCCTTCGTACCCGGGCTCGTCACCCGCCGTGAACCAGAGCGGCGCGAACAACCGCTTCCCCGGCGGCCCCGGCCCCGGTGTCGCGAGCGCGCCGGGTGCGCCTCCGCCGGCGCTCGCCTCGCGTCCCGGAGCTCCGGGAGCTCCCGGTCCGGGCCCCGCTCCTGGTCCGGGGCTCGCGGCATCTCGTCCGGGCGGCGGAACTCCGGGCGCGGGCGTCCAAGGGCAGCCGGGCTTTCTCGCGAACGAGCGCACGATGGCAATGCCGGGTGCGCCTCCGCCTCCGGCGGGCTTCCCGAATGCGGGCGCGCCTCCGCCCGCGGCGCTCGGCGCAAACGGTCCGCACAGCGCGACGGTGGCCGCGTCTCCCGGCGCGCAGAAGCTCGCGATGCAGGGGACGGCGCCGCAGGGCTTCGCGACGGGCACGCCCGCCACGGGCGCCGCCGCGGCGGCCAAGGGGAAGGACGAAGAAGAGCAGACCATGGTCGCGCAGCCGTCCGCGGATCTCATCGCCGCGACCGGCGGACACGCGGCCGCGAACGATCCTGCGGCCGAATGGCACCAGGTCTACGAAGAGTTCCTTCGCACGAAGCGTGAGTGCGGCGAGCCGACCGACGGCCTCACGTTCGAGAAGTTCCAGCAGACGCTGAAGAAGAACCGCGACGCGCTCATGCAGCGGCACGGATGCAAGCGCGTGAAGTTCAGCGTGTACGTGAAGGAGGGCCGCGCCTCTCTCAAGGCGACGCCCGTTCGCGACTGACGAGCGCGAGCGCACGCGCGCCTGCGCCCCTCTGTGGCGCGGCGCGCCGTTGCTGCAAACGTTAGCTGGAGCATGGAAACGCCGTGTTTGCGCGCGGTACCGCCATGATCGCGGTGTCCTGCTCGGGCTGGTCGGGCCGGTGACCGCCGGTATCGCGATTGCACCTCGGGCGTGTCATGGACCGCACCGCACTTCACCTCGAGATTCGTAACGCGCTCAACATCTCCGACGAGCTGAGCCGTGACGAGCACTACCTCGGCGACGACGGGCTCGCGGGCAGCCTCTCGGCGCTGCGGAGCGCGCTCGGGGATCTCGAGCGCGTCGTCGGTCGATCGCACGAAGACGAGAGCGCGCCGGAGCCTACGACAGTCGAGGCGGTCGAGCGCGCTCTGCAGGCGCTCGTCATCCGTCGTTACGACGTTCCCCGCCAGCTGCACGCGCGCATGGAGAAGCTCCTCGCTTCGGCCGAGCGCGTGTCGATCGCCCTCTGGGATCCGACCGAGCGCGTTCCGTCGAAGCCGGTCCTCGGCATGCTGCCGGTCGCGCGCGTCGTGCCGCAGGACGTGCACTCCGTCCTCGATTACGTGAACGCCGCGGGCCTCGTCGCGAGCTCGCTCGTCGCGCGTACCGCCACCGCGCGTGCGGTGGGCAAGGTGCTCGGCGTCGGCATCGCGGGCGCTTCTGCGATGACCGACTATCGCCTCAGCGCCGCGAAGGTCATCCCGATCGAGGTCCACGAGACGCTCGACTACACGGGCGGCATGATGGCGATCGCCGCTCCGTTCGTGCTCGGCTACGCGAAGAAGGATCCGATTGCGGCGGCCATCCACGTCGGCATCGGCCTCACCACGATCGTGACGTCGCTCCTCACCGATTACCGCGCCTCGAAGGGCATCACCTGGCCGGAGCGCTCGAAGGGCGGTCCCGAGCTCGGTGCGCGGAGCGGCCGCGACCGCGGCGCACGCGAGGGCGTCGGCCGCGAAGGCGTGCGTGTCAGCGAAGTGCAGCGCCCGCTCGAGGGGCTCTCTTCGGCGCCCAGCGTCTGGGACAGCGAAGCGACGATGCTCGTCCAGGGCGTCGAGTCCGGCGACGAGCGCGGCATCTGACGACTCTCTCGCGAGCTCGCTTGCGGGCTCGCGCTTCCCAAAAAGGCACCGGGTGCGAGGCGGTCGGCGGATCCGTTCCTCGCGCCGGGGACCCGAGCGGGCACCGGCGACGCCTGCGTGAGCAGCGTAGGCGTCGCCGGTGCGCGGGCGGCGGGGACGTCCTCGGAACCCTGTCGAGACACGCGGCGGAGCAGGTAGCCACCGCGGCAGCTTCGTCCTTCCGCACGCACGCACCATCGCGTAGCTTGGCCCGCCATGCGGACCGCCAAGCTTCGCTCTCTCGCGTTCGGCGCGTGCGCCGCGCTCGTCGCCGGGGCCCCGCTCTTCTATGCGTCGCCCGCGGCGGCCACGAACGTCACCGAGTTCCCGGACAACGGCTCGGAGCAGATGGCGCGTGGCGGCGCGTGGGTTGCCCGTGCGTCGGACCCGCTCGCGACCATTTTCAACCCGGCCGGTCTCGCTGGCCAGCCGTCGCGGATCACGATCCAGAACAACACGATCTTCGAGCACACCTGCTTTTCGCGCATCAAGGCGACGAGCGACACCTCGAACGATCCGCTCGCCGGACCTGGCGGCGCCTATCCGCGCGTCTGCAACGACGTGCAGGCGAACATCAACCCGCAGATCGGCGCCACGCTGCGCGTGACCGATCGGCTCGGCGTTGGCCTCCTCGTGATCGGCCCGTCCTCGAGCGGCGAGAAGGTCTTCCCGGACTTCGTGAACGACGCCTCCGGGCAGCCGCAGGCCGCTCCGAATCGTTATCTCCTCGCGAAGTCGGCGGGCATCATCCTCTTTCCGACCGTGGGCGTCGGCTACGAGGTGCTCGACAACCTACGGCTCGGAGCGAGCTTCTCGTGGGGCATCGCGCGCCTCCGCCTGGCGAGCGCGACGATGTCTTTGAACACGGACAACGCCACGTCCGTGAACGACATCCGCGCGAACCTCCAGGTGCAGGACTACTTCGTGCCGCAGGTGACCGTCGGCGGCATCTGGAGCGCGCTCCCGGAGCTCGACATCGCCGCCTGGTACAAGTGGTCGGACGCGATTCGCGCCTACGGCGACGTGGGCACGGCCGCGAACTTCTACACGCGCCAGAACGCGAGCGGCGACGACAAGAACGTGCGCTATGGCGACACCATCTTCGAAGACTGCGGCACCGGCTTGCCCACGAAGATCTGCGGAAACGGCGACAACGCGCGTGTGAAGCTGCAGCTGCCGATGGAGGCGAAGATCGGCATTCGCTACCACCGGCCGCGCGTGCGCGTCGTCGAGGAGCCCGCACCGCCGCCCTCGCCGCCGCCTCCCGCGGAAGCCGTCGCCGAGGGCGAAGCGCCGTCGACGTCGCCCCCCGCCGAGGTCGCGGCCGCGCCCTCCCCGTCGCCGGCGGTCGCCTCGCGCAAGCACCTTCGCGATCCGCTCGCCACGGACGTGTTCGACATCGAGCTCGACGTCACGTGGGCGAACAACTCGTCGGCCGATCCCATCGAGCTCCGCTTCCCCGGCGATGCGAGCGGCAAGGGCATCGTTCCCGTGGCCGGCGTCCAGGGCGGAGAGATCCCGCCGAACGCCGACCAGAAGCGCGGTTACAGAGACGTCGTCGGTTTCCGCCTCGGCGGTGATTACAACGTCATCCCGGACCGGCTCGCGCTCCGCGCCGGCGCCTTCTTCGAGACGAGCGCCGCGAACGCGCGGTACCAGAACATCGACTTCGTGGCGTCTTCGCGCTTCGGTCTCGCGCTCGGCGCGACCTACCGAATTCGGTTCGGCGAGCGACGCGGCGACGGCGGAAGCGCCCTCGAGATCATGGCCGGCTTCGGGCACGTGTTCTTCGGAGAGCAGAGCCGTACCGACCCGAACGCGGACGGCCTCGCGGCGCTCGCCGGCACGTCGTGCAACAAGAGCGATCCCGTCAGCCCCACCAAGTGTGCAGATGGGAGCGATCGCTACCGATCGAAGTGGCCGGTCAACCTCGGCACCATCACGAACTCCCTCAACGTGATCAACGTGGGGCTCGCGTACCGCTTCTGACCTCGGTACTCTCGATCGCATGAGCGAGACGCGGAAGGTCATCATCATCGGTTCGGGTCCTGCCGGGCACACCGCCGGCATCTACGCGGCGCGTGCGAATCTGAAGCCCCTCATGTTCGAGGGTCTGGCGCGCGGCGGCATCCCCGGCGGCCAGCTGATGATCACCAACGACGTCGAGAACTACCCGGGCTTCCCGTCGAAGATCGCCGGCCCCGAGCTCATGGCGGCCTTCCGCGAGCAAGGCGTTCATCAGGGCGTCGAGATCCGCACCGAAGACGTGAACAAGGTCGACTTCTCGAAGCGTCCGTTCACGGTCTGGGCGGGAGACGACAACCTCGAATACAAGGCGGAGACGATCATCATCGCGACCGGCGCGCAGGCGAAGTGGCTCGGCCTGCCGAGCGAGACCGCGCTCCAGGGCAAGGGCGTCAGCGCGTGCGCGGTGTGCGACGGCGCGTTCTTCCGCAACCAGGACGTCGCGGTCGTCGGTGGTGGCGACACGGCGATGGAAGAGTCGATGTACCTGTCGGGCCTCTGCCGCTCCGTCACGCTGATCCATCGCCGCGACGCGTTCCGCGCCTCGATGTCGATGCAGGATCGCGTCCGCAAGAACCCGAAGATCCGCATCCTCTACAACACCGAGGTCGACGAGATCCTCGACGTGTCGAAGGGCGAGGTCACCGGCGTGAAGGTCCGGAACAACAAGAACGGCGAGACCGCCGTCCTCCCGGTCACCGGCTACTTCGTGGCCATCGGCCACACGCCGAACTCGGATCTCTTCAAGGAGTTCCTCGAGCTCCACGACAACGGCTACATCAAGACGAAGCCCGGCACCGCGCAGACCAACGTGCCCGGCGTCTTCGCGGCGGGCGACGTGCAGGACTTCGTCTATCGCCAGGCCGTCACGGCGGCGGGCTCCGGCTGCATGGCCGCCCTCGAGGCGGAGCGCTGGCTCGCCGCGAACGGCGCGCACTGAGCCCTTCTCTTTCTCCGCACCTCGCCGGGCCGCCAGTCTTTGACGCGGCTCGCGCGAGGAGGCTACCGTAGCCCTCGTGTCTTCCGAGTCGGGTACGGCAGAGACGGCGTCACATTCGCCCGATGCGGCGGTGACGAACGGCGCAACCGCGGCGAACGGCGCACCGGCTGCTGCCAGCGCGGACGACGCGCGCAGCGGCGCCGAAGGCAACGCCGAGCGGGAAGCGCAGCTCTCGAAGGTCCCGTTTTTCGAGGGGCTGAGCGCCGACGCGCTCGCCATGATCGCGCAGGTCACGACCGAAGAGTCCTACGCGTACGGCACCCGGATCTTCCAGTACGGCGACCCGGGCGACAAGCTCTACATCATCCTCGAAGGCAAGGTCCGCATCTTCCGCGAGGTCGGCGGCATGGGCGAGGAGGCCCTCGCCGTGCTCGGCACCGGCGAGGTGTTCGGCGAGATGGCCCTCCTCGACGAGTCGCCGCGGTCCGCCGGCGCGCTCGCGCACGAGAAGTGCCGCCTTCTCGTGATCACGAAGGACGCGTTCGACGACCTCCTCTTCTTGCACAAGGACCTCGCGTACGAGGTCCTCTGGAGCTGCGTGCGCATGCTGGCGTCGCGCCTCCGCGAGACGAACGACAAGCTCACGTTCCTCTCGACGAGCGGCCGCTTCTGAGCCGCCGCGCGAGCCGCGCGAGCCACGCGCGTTCGTGTTAGAAGGGCGCGCATGCGTCCTCCCGTCTCCGCGCGTACCGCCGCCCTCGTGTGCTTGCTCGCCTCCGCGGCGTCCCTCGCCGCATGTGGAGGCGCCGCTGCCGATTCGCGCGAGGCGCGCGCGACGACGCCGGCGCCGAAGGGCGACCCCACGCTGCCGGCACCGTCGACGCCGGGGAGCTCGCAGCCCGGCACCGGCACGAGCACGCAGACGACGCCGCCCTCGAAGGGCGTGATGAAACCGGTCGGACCGAGCGCGATGGTCGAAGACCTCCGCAAGGTCGGTCTCGATCCGAAGGCGCTGCCGCCGCTGAACAAGCTCTCGCGCGAGCAGCTCACCGCGGTCATGAACTCGTTCAAGCGCGCGCTCGGGACCGAGTGCACCGGCTGCCACGACGCGGGGAACTTCAAGGCAGCGACCCCGCACAAGAAGATCGCCTCGAAGATGTGGGATCACTACGCGCGCGGGCTCGCGATGGAAGATGGCAGCGCGGTCTACTGCGACTCGTGTCACGGCGGCCAGATGGAGTTCCTCGACCGCCACGACAAGAAGGCGCTCGGCGCGTGGATGGACGCGAACTTCGTCTCCAAATTGAAGCGCGTCGACAAGAAGGATCACTCCTGCGAGACGTGTCACGGCGACCCGTTCGAGCCGAAGTTCCTCGCGCAGTGGGCGAAGTGACGCGGCTCTTCGCGCGCTGCGGCCGGCGCACGTAGCCGCGAGTTTTCCCCACCTTTTCCGCCAATCGGCCCCGCTTCCTTGACTCGGGTACGCGTGTTCAGTACGCTGAACACCGTGCAAGGGCTCACCCAGCGGCAGCAGATGGTCCTCGACTTCATCCGGCAGTCGATCGCCGATCGCGGCTACCCGCCGACGCTCCGCGAGATCGGCGCCCGGATGGGCATCCGATCGACGAACGGCGTCAACGATCACCTGCGTGCGCTCGAGCGCAAAGGCTACCTCACGCGCGAGGACATGAAGTCTCGCGCGCTGCGGCCGACCTCGTCGGGCATCGAAGCCGGCTCCGCGTCCGCGCAACACCTGACCAGTGGCGGCGCCGCGAGCAACGACTCGAACGCGCCGGCGTTCGCCGACGACGAAGACGTCGTCGAGATCCAGGTCCTCGGTCGCGTCGCCGCCGGTCTCCCGCTCTTCGCGGAAGAGCACGTCATCGACACGGTGCGCGTCGATCGCGGGCTCCTCAAGGGCGGGCGCGAGGTGTTCGGCCTGCGCGTGCATGGCGACTCGATGATCGAGGCCGGCATCCTGAGCGGCGACTACATCTTCGTGCGAAAGCAGCTCACGGCGAGCCGCGGCGACATCGTGGTCGCGCTGATCGGCGACGAAGCGACCGTGAAGTACTACTTCCCGGAGAAGGACTACGTCCGCTTCCAGCCCGCGAACAAGGCGATGGCGCCGATTCTCGTTCGCGCCGTCGACTTCAAGCCGACGATGCTCCTCGGCGTCGTCGTCGGCGTCTTCCGCCGCCTCTGATCGTCCTTCACGCGCGGCATTCACGCGCACGCGCTCGCATCAGTTCCGGTCAGGCCGCCTTCGCGCTGCCGCGAGCAGTCGCGCGGGAATCTCGTCGAGCGGTACGCACGCCTCGACGGCGCCGCAGCTCACGGCCGCCGCGGGCATGCCCCACACCGCGCATGTTTCGCGGTCCTGCGCGAACGTCTTCGCGCCGCGAAGGCGCATCGCGAGCAGCCCGTTCGCGCCGTCCCCACCCATGCCGGTGAGAATGCAGCCGACGGCATTGTCGCCGGCGGAGCGCGCGACCGACTCGAAGAAGACATCGACCGAAGGCACGTGACCCGAGACGGGCGGGGCAGGCACGAGGGCCACGAGGTACTCTCCTCCCGAACGCCGGAGCTCGAGGTGGCGGTCTCCGCCGGGCGCGACGAGCACGTGTCCGACGAGCACGCGGTCTCCGTCCTTCGCCTCGGAGACGCGCATGGCGCATTCCGCGTCGAGCCGCTCTGCGAAGTCACGGGTGAACCCGCGCGGCATGTGCTGCACGATGACGATCCCCGGCGAGGAAGCCGGAAACAACGGGAGAATGCGGCCGAGCGCGGCGACGCCGCCCGTCGAGGCGGCGAGCGCGATCACGCGATCGCTGGTCTCCTCCAGCGGGCGCGGGGTCGCTTCGCTCGTCGGAACGAGCGACGCTCGCTTCGCGACCGGCATCTTCGCCGCGCGTTTGATGCGCGTGATCAGGTGGCTCATCATGCGCTCGAGGCCGTTCGCGACGTCGAGGCCCGGTTTGGCGACGACATCGACGGCTCCCTCGTCGAGCGCCCGGATTGCGAGCTTCGATCCGTGTGGGCTGAGCGAGCTCACGACGATCGTCGGCACCGGTCGCTTCGCCATGAGGATCTGCAAAAACGAGAGGCCGTCCATCTTCGGCATCTCGATGTCGAGAGTCATCACGTCGGGGCTTTCACGAACGATGAAGTCGCGCGCTTGGTACGCATCGGCTGCCGTGCCGATGACCTCGATCTCGGGGTCGGCCGCGAGGCCTCGCGCGAGAACCGTGCGCACGAGCGCGGAATCGTCCACCACGAGCACGCGGATGCGCCTCGCGGCGCCGGGCGGCTCCGTCATCGTCGGCCTCCGACCTTCCGGTAGATCCCGGGTCCGCCGGCGATGAAGCCGCGCGGTACTTCGATGAGCGGTTCCGTCACGCTCGTGACGAGCCAGCCGCCCGGTACGGTCACGTCGAACACCCGCGCGAGCAGGTCGACGCGCATCGCGGGCTCGAAGTAGTAGAGGACGTTCCGAACGAACACGACGTGGAAGCGCTGCTCGAACGGCCACGGCGCGTGCGCGAGGTTGAGCCGCCGAAACACGCACATCGATGCGATCTCGCGAGCGATCCGCGTGCCCGATGGACCCCCGCCGGCGAAGTAGGGGCGTAGCGAGTCGTCGACGTGCTCGAGCGCTGTTTCGTCGTAAGTGCCTCGTTCCGCGCGGCGCAGCTGCCGCTCACTGATGTCGGTCCCGAGGACGCGCACGCGCTCACGCGCGTCGTCGAGCCCGAATGCCGCGACGGCGGAGAGCGCCATCGAATAGGCCTCCTCGCCGCTGGACGTCGCTGCCGACCAGAGCCGAAGCGGCTGCGCCGCATCGAAAGAAGGCAGGAGGTCGTCGCGTAGCGCGTCGAACGTCGTGCGCTCGCGGAAGAACGACGTGTGATTGGTCGAGAGCTCCTCGGCGACCACGAGCGCGACGCCACGGTCGCCTGCGTGCAGCCGGCGGCTCACGTCCGCCAGCGAGCCGCCGAAGCGCCGTGACACCGACCCGAGCCGCGTCAGGAGGAGATCGTCGCGCGCACTGTCGAACTTCAGACCGAGGTTGCGCAGCGCCCACTCGCGGATGCTCTCGACTGGCGCGCTGCCGGCAGCGTCACGCATGCAGCCGGTCGCAGTCGAGCGCGATGGCAACGTCCCCGGTCCGCAGCATGCCGCATCCTGCTGCCGCGCGGATGTTGGAGAGCGGGCCGCGGAGCGGCTTCAGCATGACTTGCTGGTTGCCGACGAGCTCGTCGACCGGCACTGCGACGGCCCCGCGAGCGGTCTGCACGAGAACGACGAGGTGCTCGTCGAGCTCCATCGCGGCGTCGCGTTGTTCGTTCCAGTACTGATGCAGCCAGATCACCGGCACGCAGCTGCCTCGCACGAACAGCATCGTCTGGTTGTCGACGGTGTTCTTCACGACGTGCGTGCGGTCCACCTTGGAGACCTCGAACACCTTCTCGATCGGCAGCACGAAGAGGCGGTCGCGCTCGCGCACGACCATTGCGTCTACGAAGGCGAGCGTGAGCGGCAGTGTCATCATCACGCGGGTGCCGGAGCCCGCTTTGCTCGACAGCTTCACGTGGCCGCGGAGTCCCTCCACCGTCGTCTTGAGGACGTCCATGCCGACGCCGCGGCCGGAGAGCTCGTCGGCTACCTGCTTGGTCGAGAACCCCGGCTCGAAGAGGAAGCCGACGATCTCGTCGTCGGACGGCGTCGCGTGCGGCGCGCAGAGGCCGCGCTCCTTCGCGCGTGCGAGCACCTTGCCGCGATCGAGGCCAGCACCGTCGTCGCAGACCTCGATCGTCACCTCCCCGCCTTGGTTGCTCGCCATGAGACGAATGCGGCCTTTCGGCGGTTTGCCTGCGGCGATGCGGTCTGCGGTGCTCTCCAGGCCATGGTCGACGGCATTGCGGAGCACGTGGACGAGTGGGTCCTGGATCGCGTCCAACGTCACCTTGTCGACCTCGGTCTCGTCTCCGATCATGACGAGGTCGACGTCCTTGTTCGTGAGGCGAGCGGCGTCGCGCACGACACGCCGCATGCGCTGGAAGAGCGGCGCGACCGGCACGAGGCGCAGCGCGGAGAGGTCGTTCTGGATCTCGCGGACGAGGAGCTCGAGCTTGTGAGCCGCGGTGCCGAAGCCCTCGAAGTCGCTGCGAACGACCGCGTCGTGTCGAGTGACCGCCGAGCACGCGAGGCCGAGCTCGCCGGCGAGGTCCATCAGGGCGGAGACCTTCGCCGCATCGATGCGCAAGAACTCGGTCCGCGCGAGCGGTGCGTGCCGGGGTAGGCCGTCGGGAGAAGCGGACGCGCCTTCGGCGTGCCCACCCTCCGTCGCCACCGTGCCGTGCGCGGCGAGCGGGATACCAACCGGCCCGGGCGCAGCCTCGAAGACGTCCTCGTCGGCGCCGAACACCACGCACCCGGGCGGAGGTGCATCGCGACCCTGTCCCCCGCGCTCGTGATACGCGTCCTGCACGCGGCTCACGATCTCCTCGACCGCTTCGTACGGGACGTCGCGACGCTCGCGCGCCAGGAAGTCGAGAGCGGAGCGGAGCTTGTCGAGCGCCGCGAGGAGGAGGTCGACCATCTCGGCGTCGAACGGAACGTCGTGATCCCGGGCGAGGCTCACCAGATCCTCGCAAACGTGAGCCACTTTCCCGAACGAGCGGAGGGAGAGGATCCCGGACGAGCCCTTCAGCGTGTGCAGGGCTCGGTAGAGCCCGTGCACGTCGTCGGCGCTGGGTGCCGCCACCTCGATGTTCAGCAGGACCTCTTCGATGGTGCGGATCGCGCTCGTCGCGTCCTCCGCAAAGACGGTCCAGTCCTCGTCCTTCATGGTCATCCTCTGCTCAGAAGCCCTTGAAGCCGCGCTCGTCGCGATCGAGCGGAAGGACCGCCCGAGGCTCGACGTCGTCCGTTCCCGTCTTGCCGAGCGTCCGCGCGAGCTCGGCGAACACGGGTTCGGCGGCGTCGTTGCTGGCGGTGCCCATCGCCTCGAAGGCGCGCCCGCGAAGCGCGTTCAGGATGTGCTCGATGAGCTCGGGCGTCGCGCCGCTCGCGGCGGGGGACCCGGCCGCGGGGCGGCTCGCGATCTTGTACTTGCTCATGCGGCCCTTGAGGACGTCCATCTGTCGGCTCAGCTCCTCCGACGCGGACGCGACCTCGGCGCTCTGCTGACTTCCGGCCTGAGCGGCGGCCGTCGCGCGGCGAATGGAGTCGGAGACCGACCCGAGCGCCTTCGACTGCTCTCCGCTCGCCATGGCGATCTCGCCGGCGAGGTCGACGACCTTCGTGACGTTCGCGACGATGTCCCGCAGCGCGCCGCGCGTGCTGTCCGCGATCTTCACACCCTCGTCGACCTTCGCCGAGGAGTCCTCGATGAGCTCCGCAGTCTCCTTCGCGGCCTTGGCGCTCCGCTCTGCGAGGCTGCGAACTTCCTGCGCGACGACCGCGAATCCCTTGCCGTGGCGCCCGGCCCGGGCGGCTTCGACAGCCGCATTCAGGGCAAGCAGATTCGTTTGGAAGGCGATCTCGTCGATGACCTTGATGATGCGCGCGATCTGCTGCGAGGAGCTGTTGATCGCTGCCATCGCACCACTCATCTCGGTCATCCGCTGCTCGCCGCCGCGCGCGGCGGCTGCGGTATCGGTGACGAGCTGATTGGCCATCGCTGCGTTGTCTGCATTCGCTCGAACGCCGTCGGCAATTCGCGATAGCTCGCCGGACGAACGATCGACGCTCTCGTTCAAGACGAGCGACGACTGCGACATCATCTGGCTCGTTGCGCGCAGCTGTCCCGACGCTTGGCCGACCTGCTCGATTGCCGAGCGCACCGACCGGAACGAGTCGGCCGTGGAGTCGAGCAGGCGATTCATGCTCTCGCCGATGCTCCGCATCGCGCCTTGATACTGGTCCACGCTCAATCGCTGGGTGAGGTCGCCTTCGAGGGCGCCGGCGATGAGGGTCTCGAGCGAGAGAACCGTCTCCTTCTCGTCGTGGATGTCCTTCAGCGATCCGGCGACGCGCAGGGGAACGCCCTTCTCGTCGCGCAGCGTCGTCCCCGTTGCGCGGTACCAGCGGTACTCACCGCTCTTCCGCTGGAGACGGTACTCGATGTCGTACGGCGTCTTGCCGCTATGGTCGTTCAGGTGCGCGGCGAACGCGGCGAGGACTTGATCCTTCTCCTTCGCATGAAGGCGAGACGCCCAGCTGTCGAGGACGTTCGGAAAGTCCTTCTCGTCGGTGAAGCCGAGCATCTGGCGGAACGTCTGCGACCACCAGAACACGTTCTTCGGATTGACGGGATCGCCGGCAACGACCGACATGTCCCAGAGGCCCGTGGCGGCCGCCTGGTTGATGATCTCGAAGCGGCTCATCGCGTTCTGCAGGGAGAGCGCGGTCTCCTTCTCGTCGTGGATGTCCTTCAGCGAACCGGCGACGCGGAGCGGGACGCCGTCACCATCGCGGAGCGTGGTGCCCGTCGCGCGATACCACCGGTACTCACCGCTCTTCAGTTGCAGCTGGTACTCGATGTCGTACGGGGTCTTGCCGGAGCGATCGTTCAGGTGAGCCGCGAACGCGGCGAGGACGACGTCCTTGTCACGCGGATGGAGGCGCGACGCCCAGCTGTCGAGGAGGTTCGGGAAGTCCTTCTCGTCGGTGAAGCCGAGCATCTGGCGGAACGTTTGCGACCACCAGAAGACGTTCTGCGGATTGACCGGATCCCCCGCGACGACCGACATGTCCCAGAGGCCGATGGCCGACGCCTGGCTGATCAGCTCGAACCGGGTGACCGCGCGCTGGAGAGTCGCTTCCGCGCTCTTCTCCTGATCGATGTCGCGAAAGGCGAGGACGATGCGCTTCGGCTCACCGCGCGCGTCCCGTTCGGTCGCGGCGCGAACACGAAACCACCGCGAGCTCTCGCCGGTGCCGATTCGGTGCTCGATGTCGTAGGTCGTGCTTCCGGTCCGGTCCGCGATGTGGCTCGCCAGGGCGGCGCGGGCGTGCGCCCGATCGCGTTCGTCGATCCGCTCGCCGAGCATGTGCATCGTCACATGCGCGTGCTCGGGAATGCCGAGCAGTCGGCGCGACTCGGCCGAGACGACGAGCGGCGTGTCGTGATCGAGGCGGCCCGACGCGAGGCGTACCTCGACGATCGCGAGACCCGATGCGACGTTGAAGAGGTCGGCTGACGAGCGCGCGGCAGCTTCGCTACCGCTGCGGCCGGGTCCGCTCCGCGACGACGCGCGCGAGCCCTTGCGCGCGCTTCCAGTGCGAGCGTCCTTCTTCGCCGTCTTCCCGGCGGCCATGCGGGGTCCTTTGCTCATTGTGTCGATCCTTCGCGCGAGAGAACGTTGTTGCGGGTCGGTTCGGGGGGCGTGAACGCGGGTCCAACGAGACGTGGAACGTCGACGATGAACGTCACGCGGTCGCCGCGCTTGCTCATGCTCGTGACTGTCGAGGAGCCGATCGCTCGCGTCGTTGCCGGCGCGGGCTCCGTGGCTTCGGGTGGGATCTCCGCGATGTCGAACACCGCGTCCACGACGAGCCCGGTCGGAGCTTCGTCGACTTCGATGACCACGACGACGGTCCGATCGTCGTACGGAGCTCGGGTGACGCCGAAGCGAGCACGTACGTCGAGCAGCGGGATGACCTTGCCGCGGAGGTTGATCACCCCTCGGATGTGGCTCGGGACGTCCGGCACTGCGAAGATGCGTTGCAGCCGGACGATCTCGGTGACGTTCGCGACGGGTAGCGCGAACTCCTCGTCCGCCACCGCGAACGTCAAGTACGTGTGCGCGATGTTGTCGTCTTCCGCGTCGAGGTCCGGATCGTCGAAATCGCTCATCGCCATCGACTTCCTCCAGCACCGGCCACGAAGCCGGCGTGTCCTTCCTCAACGGCGGGAAGCGCGCGACCTTCAATGAGAAAGATCGACGCGCGACGAGCTCTGTCGTGAGCCGTCGTACAGAGCTCGTGCGGAGGAGGTCCCGCGCGTTGTCCTAGACAGCCGCGCGGGGAACGTTCGTGTCGAGCTGCCAGCGCGTCAGCGCGTGACGAGCATCATGATCTCGCCGGACGCGTTGACGCCGTGCGTGCCCCAGTAGACGCCGTCACCGTCGACCGCGAGACGCCACACGTCGCCCTCCACGATCTGCTTCGGCGCATCTCCCGACGTCGGGTCGAAGAACGTGACGCCCCCGGCATTCGCGTGCGCGACGTAAACGTAGCGAGCGTCCGCGGCCACGCCGTAAACGTCGGCGGAGTCGACGACGGGGAGCTCGGAGGCGCCGCCGTCGAGGTTGATCCTGTAGAACGCGTCGTCCGCGCCGCCGCGCGTGCCCACCGTGAACGCGCACGTACTTCCGAGGACGCCGAAGCCCTCGGTCCCGGAGGGGCGCTTTGCGGGCGCGCTCGTCCACTGCAGTCCGCCGCCCGTCGCCACTCGGTACACGCGGGTCTCGTACAAGCCGGCCGCGAAGATCACCTCGGGCGTCACCGCAATCGAAGGAGGGCCGGCAATCCCCACGATGATCGGCGCGAGCGTCGAGCCCTTCACGTCGTGGCGGTACAGGTTGCGGCCGGGAGACAGCCCGAAGAGCTCGCCGTCGGCGAGCCGCACGAGATGCTCGAACGCTCCTACCGCAGCGAGCGGCGCGCGCTCGTCGGGCGAGCCGCACGGTCGGCACCCGCGCGGCGCACGGACCAACATCGAATTGGCGCCCTGCGCTCGCGACCAATAAATGTACTCACCGTCGAGGACGAGAGCGCGCGTTTCCATCTGGTTGTCGGCGATGACCTCTGGCGCGACGCCCCCCGTCTTCGGCACGCGAAGGATGCGTGCGGGCCCGTGTCCGTCGCGGTTCGATTGCTCGACCCAGTACACGTAGTTGCCGTCGGTGACGATCGCGAACGGGTACGCGCGCGGCGTTGCGGGAGGTGTGTACAGCACGCGCCGCGGACACTCGTCGGGCGCGCACTTCGGCGCCGGCGGCCGCGGGCAGTTCGGCGGAATCGCGCCGATGCCGGGAAGAGGCGCAACGCCGTCCGGCGCGGTCGCGTCGGGCGCGCTGCCGTCCACGGTCGACGTCGACGTCGGGATCGGCGGCGAGGCGTCGGCCTCGGTGCCATTCGGCGCATCTTCACCGCTGAAGCTGCTGCACGCGACGGCAGCGACCACGGCGGCGAGCGCCGATCCCAACGCGAGGAGCGGCAGGCGTGAACGAGACCCGGACCTCGCGAAGGCCATCACGCGAGCGTATCACCGACGTCACCGCGTTCCACTCCGCGAATGGCGGCGACGAACACGCGCGCGATCCGTCGTAAGGTGCCGCCCCGAACCCATGACGCTCTCACGCGACGCGGACCCTTCCCACGTCTCCTACCTGGCGCGCCGGCGGGCGCGTCATTCGGGGTACGACCGCACGTCGCGTCACCTCGTCATGCGCGACGGTACGCGCATCGCGATCGACGTATGCCTGCCGCGCGGCCTCGCACCAGGCGAACGCGTTCCGACCATTCTGCGACAGACCCGCTACTATAGGCGGTTCCTGGTACGGCCTCTGATGCGTCCGTTCGCGCGCGCCGATCTCTTCGACCCGATGAACGCGCCGATGCGCAACCTGTTCACGTCGCGCGGCTACGCGTGGGTCGACGTCGACGTGCGTGGGTCCGGCGCGTCGTTCGGGCAGCGGCCATGCCCGTGGTGGATGGATGGCGAGGTGAAAGACGGCGCAGAGATCGTCGACTTCATCGTCGCACAGCCGTGGTCGAACGGCCGCGTCGGCTCGACCGGGGTGTCGTACGACGGGACGACCGCCGAGCTCCTCGCGACGAATCAGCACGAAGCGGTTCGCGCGGTCGCCCCGCGGTTCGCGCTGTTCGACGTCTACACGGACGTGGCGTTCCCGGGCGGGCTGCACCACGCGTGGTTCACCGAAACATGGGAACGTGCGAACGCGGCGCTCGACGCGAACCGGCCCGACCTCTTCATCGGCACGGCGCTCTCGTTCGGCATCCACGGCGCGCGTGAGCCGCGGGTCGCCGAAGCGGGAGCGCTCGCGAACCGCCTCGCGCGCGTCGCCGACGAGCCGGTCGCGCAAGCGGCGCTACGCCGAGCGCTCGGCGCGGTGCTCGCGGGCGTGCCTCCGGTCGACGACGATCGCGACGGCTCGCTCCTCCGCGCCGCCATCGCTTCGCACACCGGCAACTTCAACGTGCACGAAGGCGCCGTCCACATGACGTTCCGCGACGACGCTCCTCCGAACGCGCCGCTACCCGGCTTCACGTGCGACGTGTTCAGCCCGTCTTCCTATGCGACGCGAACCGCGAGCGCGGCGGTGCTGTCGTACGGCGGATGGTTCGACGGCGCGTACGCGAACGGCGCGACGAAGCGGCATCGCACGCTCACCGCTCGAGGCGGAGACCACCGCCTCCTCCTCGGACCGTGGGTGCACGGCGGACAAATCGACATGGACCCGGACGCGCGTGAGCGCGCCGCCGCGTTCGATCACTCCGCGGAGCTCCTGCGGTTCTTCGACCGTCATCTCGCGCCGAGCGTCGAGCCGGAAGACACGGCTCGCGTCCGCTACTACCTGATGGGCGCAGGCGAGTGGCGCACGGCCGACGAATGGCCGCCCAAGGGAGCGCGAACCATGACGCTGCATCTGGCGCGAGGCCGGCGTCTCCGGTCGTCGCCGGACGAGAGCGCCGACGCGTTCGACGTCCACGACGTCGACCTCACGACGGGCACCGGACGGCGCTCGCGGTGGCGGACTCTCATCTCGCCGCTCGTCCATGCCGACGGCGAGGGCCGGTCGAAGGCGGGGCTCCTCGCGTACGAAGGCGAGCCGCTCGAACGTGACCTCGACGTCGTCGGCCATCCGGTGCTCGTCCTCTCCATGGCATCGTCGGTCGTCGACGGCGCCGTGCTCGCGTATCTCGAAGACGTCGACCCTGGCGGCCACGCGCGCCTCCTCACCGAAGGCGCAATCCGGACGGTCCACCGTTCCGAGCTCGTTCACGACGAAGGCTCGCTGCCTCGCGTCTCGACGTCGTTCCTGCGTGCCGACGCTCGGCGCGTTCCCGCGGGAGAAGCGGCCACGCACGTGATCGAGCTCCTCCCGCTCGCGATGCGGCTCCGCGCAGGGCACCGGATTCGCCTGTCGCTCGCGGGCGCGGACGTCGATCATTTCGCCACGCCGCCCGCCGAGGGAAGGGTCACGTGGCGCGTGCTACGCGCGGGCTCGCGCCTCCTCCTCCCGGTGCTCGCGTGAGCGCGTGGCGTCCTTGACCGTGGCGCTTCGCGGCTGGTACGTCTGGGCGGGGTCGACGATGCGCCGATCGATGTTCGCGGTGCTGCTGTCGTGCGCGTTGCCCGTCATCTCGGGCTGCGGCAGCGTCTACTACACCGTCTCGGTGAACGCGGCGCAGTCGCGGCTCGAGCAAGCGAAGCAGATGGGCGCCGAGACCGAGGCTCCGTACGAGTACTACTTCGCGCGGGAGCATCTTCGGCAAGCCCAGATGGAGGCCGCGGAGGCGAGCTACAGCGACGCCGCTTCGTATGCGGCCACCGCCGAGCTGTACGCGCAGAAGGCCATCGACATCGTCCAAGGCGGCAAGCGGCAGGAGCCGAAGTGAGCCGCGCCCGCGCACGCGCGCGGTCGGTCGTCCTCGCCGGTGCGCTCGCCGCGGTGACCGCGTGCACGTCCGGCCCGGTCATGCGCGGCCGCGTCGCAGGCCTCGAAGCCGTCGTCGCCAAGGCCGAAGCGAGAGGCGCGATGCGCTGCGCGCCGCGGGAGCTCGCGCTCGCGAAGGCGCACCTCCGCTTCGCTGCGACCGACCTCGACCAGGGACAAGGCTCGCTCGCCGAGCAGCACCTCGCGATCGCCGAGCCGAACGCGAAGGCGGCGCTCGCGCTTTCGCCCGCCGAGAGGTGCGCCGCCGACGGTGAACGCACCGAAGAACGCGATGCCGGCAAGGGCGATCCCGATACCGACGGCGACGGCATCGCCGACTCGCGCGACGCCTGCCTGCTCGAGCCCGAGGACAAGGACGGCTACCTCGACGACGACGGGTGCCCGGAGCCCGACAACGATCTCGACGGCATCGCCGACGCCCAAGACAAGTGCCCGAATCAAGCCGAGGACCCTGACGGGTTCGAGGACGACGACGGCTGCCCGGACGACGACAACGACAAGGACACCGTCGCCGACGTCTATGACGAGTGCCCGAACACGCCCGGTCAGCCGAGCGGACCGCGTCCGGGATGTCCCAACCTCGTCGTCGTGACCGCGAAGGAGATCCGCATCACGCAGCAGGTGCAGTTCGACTTCAACAAGGCCACCATCAAGCCGGTGAGCTTCGCCGTCCTCGACGCGGTGAAGGACGTCCTCGCGCAGAACCCGAGGATCAGCCTCGAGGTGCAGGGACACACCGACAACGCCGGGCAGCCGGACTACAACCGGAAGCTGTCCCAGCAGCGGGCGGATGCCGTACGCGCGTACCTCGTTTCGCACGGGATCGAGGGGAGTCGGCTCGTCGCGAAGGGGTACGGAATGACGCAGCCGCTCGTGCCCAACACGACCGAGGGAAACCGCGCGCTGAATCGACGCGTGCAGTTCATCCGGACCGAGGCCGCCGCGCCGTGAGCCGCCTCGGAGGGGCGGCGCCCACAGAGACGCCTTTCTTAGCCCCAAACGGATCGAATTCGGTGTAAGCCACCGGCCGTGAAGATCCGGAAAGCCGCACTCTCGATCTGGCTCGTGGGCGCCGCCGTCCTCGCGCTCTCATCCGCGCCCGCGCCGGCCCAGGCGCAGAACGCGAAGGTCGAAGCCACCGCCAAGGCCCTCCAGAAGAAGGCCATGGAGGAGGACTACCTCGCGACCGAGTTCGCGAAGGCGCAGGACAAGCTCGAGAAGGCCGCCGCGCAGTGCGGAACGGACAAGTGCGCGCCGGGCACGCGCGCGCTCATCCGCCGCGACCTCGGCGTCGTCCAGATCGGCGGTCAGATCGACAAGGAGAAGGGCATCGGCAACTTCGTCGAGGCCCTCAAGCTCGATCCGAACGTGCAGCTCGACCCCGATCTGCGCACGAAGGACCTCGACGCCGCGTTCGCCGAAGCGAAGAAGCGCGCGGGCGGCGGCGGCGGTGGAGCCGCGGCCGGCGGCGGTGCGGGCGGAGGAGGCGGGGGCGCCGCGTCTGCCGGCGGTCAGCCCGCCGGCGACTTCGTTCATGCGCCGACCGCAGAGCAAACGATCCGCACGCCCATCCCGGTCTACATCGAGTACGGCGGCGAAGAGCAGCTCGTCAAAGTCATCGTCCGTTACAAGGGCTTCGGCATGACGGACTGGAAGACCGTCGAGCTCCGTCGCATGGGCGACAAGGGCTGGGGCGGCCTTCTTCCGTGCGCCGACGTCCAGCAGGGCACGACGCAGTACTACCTCCAGGGCTTCAACGCCGGAAACGACGTCGTGGCGAGCGGCGGCGACCGCAACAACCCGTACAAGGTGCCGGTCACGCGCGACAAGGTCGCCGAGCCGCCGCATCTCCCGGGCCAGCCGCCTCCGACGCAGTGCGCGGACACGGGCGACTGCCCGCCGAACTTCCCGGGCTGCAAGAAGGCAGGCGCAGGCGCTGCCGCAGCCACCGAGCCGGTCGGCAAGGACGGCGGCGAGTTCTGCGAAGAAGACAGCGAGTGCAAGAGCCGCTCGTGCGTGAAGGAGAAGTGCACCGATCCGGAAGGCGAGCGGAAGGTTCGCAAGTTCTGGGTCGGGTTCTCGGCCGGCGTCGACATCTCGCTCCTCTCGAGTGAGAACGACGTCTGCAAGCTGAACCCCACGAATCACCCCACCGCGCCGCTCGAGCCGATCAACGCGAGCAACTACTACTGCGTGAACGCGAACGGCTCGGACTACCCGTACCGTCCGGTGAGCGCCGCCGATGCAGCAACGCCCGCTGGCCAGGAGAACGCGAACCTCGTCGTCGGCACGTCGGACAAGGTCTCCGGCGGCGCCGTCGCCGGCAACATCCGCATCCTCGCGAGCTTCGACTACGCGCTGAACAGCAACATCATGCTCGGCGCGCGGTTCGGCTACGTCGCGAACACGTATCCGGGGCAGGCGGCGAAGGACGACGGCAAGACGTTCCCGCCGATTCACCTCGAGCTCCGCGGCTCCTACTTCTTCGGCCAGGACGCGCTCGCGAAGAAGTTCGCGCCGTTCGTCATGGTCGGCGCCGGCGTTGCCACGTTCGACGCGCACGTCCAGGTCAGCGTGGTCGAGCGCGTGAACGGCGTGAACCGCAACCGTAACGCGGATGCGTGGCAGCTCGCGGGCCCCGGCTTCTTCATGCTCGGCGGCGGCGCCCGCGTCGGCCTCTCCGACCGGGTGGCGCTCCTCGCGGGGCTCCGGGTGAACTTCGCCTTCGGAAACTCCTTCCTGCCGAGCCTCGGACCCGAGGTCGGCATGCAATTCGGTTTCTGACGCTAGACTACGGGGTCGCGTGAGCGCGCCCCTTCAGATCGGACGCTATGTCCTGCACGGCGAGATCGCGTCGGGCGGCATGGCGTCCGTGCATTATGGGCGCCTGGTAGGCACGGGCGGATTCGCGAAGACCGTCGCGATCAAGCGGCTTCACCGCCAGCTCGCCCGGACCGACTCCTTCCGGAAGATGATCCTGGAGGAGGGGAGGCTCGCCGCGCGCGTGCGCCACCCGAACGTGGTGCCGCCGCTCGACGTCCTTGCCGAGAACGGCGAGCTCCTCCTCGTCATGGAGTACGTGCACGGCGAGGCGCTTTCGCGGCTCGTGCGCGCGGCGCGTGCAGCGGGCGAGAAGGTGCCGCTCGCGGTGGGCGCGGCGATCGTCGCGAACGTGCTGCACGGCCTGCATGCCGCGCACGAGGCGAAGGACGAAGCGGGCAACCCGCTCGACATCGTGCACCGTGACGTCTCCCCGCAGAACGTCATCGTCGGCGTCGACGGAAACGCCCGCGTCATCGACTTCGGCATCGCCAAGGCGGTGACGTCGGAAGGCAACACGACGGCGGGGACGATCAAGGGCAAGGTCCCGTATCTCGCGCCCGAGCAGCTCGAAGGTGAGCCTGCCACGAAGCGGACCGACATCTACGCCGCCGCCGTCGTGTTCTGGGAAGTGCTCGCCGGGAAGCGTCTCTTCGACGGCGAGGACGATTCCGAGGTGCTCCGGCAGATCATGACGATGCCGGTACCGGTGCCGAGCTCCATCAATCCGTCGGTGCCGCGCGCCGTCGACGACGTCGTCCTCCGCGCGATCGCGCGCTCACCGGCCGACCGCTTCGCGACGGCGCGCGACATGGCGCTCGCCCTCGAGGCCGCCGTGCATCTCGCGACGGCGTCGGTGGTCGGCGCGTGGGCCGAGCGGCTCGCGGCGACGACGCTCGCGGAGCGCGCCGCGAAGATCGCCGAGGTCGAGAAGGCGCCGCCGCCGAGTGACTCGCTGGACGACATCGCCGTGTCGAAGCCGCCGAGCACCGGTCGTCGAGCGCCGCCGGCGTCGACGCGTCCTCCGCCGCCGTCGACGTCGGGTCCGCCTTCGACGCGCCCGCCGCCCTCGCGCGCGACGCGCCCGCCGCCGTCGTCGACGGCAGCTCCGTCGCGCCCGCCGCCGCTTCCGGCGCCGCGCAACTCGGCGCCTCCGCCTCCCCCGGCGATCATCCCGCCCGCGCCGCCTGCGCCTGCGATCGCGTTCGCGGCGACCGCGCATGCGGCGGATCCCGGCGTTTTGCCGATCCCGCCGCCGCCTCCGCCCAAGGCGGGGCGTCGCGCATCTTCGCCGGACCTCTCGCGCGCTGCCGCTGCCGCGCCACATGCGGTGCCGCGTTCGTCGTCTCCGGCGTTCGAGCCGCGGACCGTGATCTACGAGCCGCCGCCGCTGCCGGAGCCCGAGTTCATCGAAGGCGTACGCGCGCTCGGTGCGCCTCCACCGGAGCCGGCGCCGACGGCGCGAACCGCTCCGCCCGCGTCCTCGCGTACGGGAGCCCCTGCGCCGCTGTCGCCGCCCGCCGCCGGGGTGCTCAAGAAGCCGGAGACTGCGATCGCGAACGTCGCGTGGCTGCCGGACAAGCCGCGCGCGCCTGCGCCGAAAGCCGGCTCTTGGGTGAAGACGTTCTTCGCGTATCTCGCGGCGTTCATCGGCATCGCGCTGCTCGTCGCGTGGATGTTCGCGCCGGCGCTCGTTCGCGCGTGGCTCGTGACGAGCGCGAAAGAGCGCGGCATCGTGCTCACCATCGAGCGCGTCGACGTCTCGCGCAAGGTGGTCCACCTCGTTGACGTGAAGGCGGAAGCGAAGGCGATGCCCGGCGTTGCCGTGCGTGCGGGCACGCTCGACATCGGTCTGCGCTGGCTCCTGCCCGAGCGCGTGACGCTCGACGATGCGCTCCTCGAGCTCGACGGGCCGTACACCGAGATCGCCGCGCGCGTCGAGGCGTGGCGCTCGGGCAATGCACAGAAGATCGACGAGTCCTTGACGGGGATCCGCGTCGTCGAGGTCACGTCCGGGCGCGTCGACTGGCGCGGCGTCATCGGGGCAGAGACGAGCGCGCTCGTCGAGAACATCACGCTCGACGTCACGAAGACGGGCATTCGCCCGATCGGTGCAGACTACAAGCTGTCCGCGCCGCTCTTCACGATGAAGCTCGGCGCGGCGCCCGCGGGGCCCTGGCAGATCGACCTCGACCGCCAAGGGATCCTCTCGCGCGCCGTCATCCACCTCGACCCGAGCGGCATGTATCCCGCGACGGTGACGCGCACGTCGTCCGACGACGGCTCCGTTACGCTCACGCTCGCCGTGCCGCCGACGCGCCTCTCCGATCTGCGTATCCCCGGCGCGGTGTTCGGCGGGCTCGCCACGGACCGCACGCGGCTCGAGGCGCGCGGGCAGCTCGACATCGTCGCCACGCAGCCCGCGCCGGGCGGTCCTCCCAAGCCGAGCCGCGACGCAAGCGGGCAGCTCGTCTTCGCGGCGAGCGCGCTCGCGGTGTTCCCCTCTGCGCAGGTCGACCTGGCGCTCGACCTTCCGATTGCCGGGGACGTCGGCAAGCCCGTGCCACTCAGCGCGACGTTGGCGGTCGCGCCGAGCGACGCCTCCGGAGGCGCGACGACCGCCGTGACGAGCGCAGTCGTGACCGGCACGCTCGATCTCTCCGGCCGCGCGCCGAAGATCGATCTCACCGGCAAGTCCGGGAGCCTGCCGTGCGCCAAGCCCGCACCGGCGAGCGCCACCACGGCCGCGCCGACGAAAGAGAAGGACGCCTCTTCCACCGCCATTCGCGTTGCGGCATCGCTGACGCTCGATGATCTGCACGGCTCGAAGGTAAGCTTTGCTCCGTCCGTGCCGTGCACGCCGAGGCTCACGAAGTGATGCGTCGAACTCCGCCCCTCTCTGCGACCGCCGCACGGATCCGGCCTCCGGTGTTCGCGGAGCTGCAATCGCGGATCGATCGTCTTGCAGCGCGCGGCATCGAGCTCGTGCCGCTGCAAATCGGCGATACGTTCCTCGCACCTCCGGAGCCCGCGCGTCGTGCGCTCGCAGCGCTCGACCCGGAGGACGTGACGCTGCATCGCTACGGCGGCACGGCGGGGTTGCCGGAGCTCCGCCGCGCCGTCGCTCGCCGCGTGGCTGCGCACGGTCTCGACGTCGATCCGGAAGGCGAGATCCTCGTCGGCAACGGCGGTACGCACGCGCTCTTCTGCGCCGCGCGTGCCGTGCTCGATCCGGGGGACGAGGTCCTCGTGGCCTCGCCGTACTGGCCGCTCGCACCCGGCGTGTTCACCTCGTGCGGCGCCGTTCCCGTCGACGTGCCGTTGACGCAGCGGCTCTACGCCGAGCGCGACGCGGACGCCGGCATGATCCTCGCGGCCGCGATCACCCCGCAGACGAAGGCGCTGTACCTCATCTCACCGAACAATCCGGACGGGAAGGTGCTCTCCGGCGCCGACCTGGAGCGCATCGCCGCCGTCGCGCGCGAGCACGATCTCTGGGTCTTCTCCGACGAGGTCTACGCCGACGTGGTGTACGGCCGCGAGCATCGCTCGATCGCGACGCTCCCCGGCATGCGCGAGCGCACGATCGTGCTGCACTCGATGTCGAAGAGCCACGCGCTCGCCGGATCGCGCGTCGGCTTCGTCGTCGCTCCGCCGGAGGTCGTCCTCTCCGCGCGCCGCGTCTCGACGCACACCGCGTTCAACGTGTCGGTTGCGATGCAGCGCGCAGCCGTCGCCGCGCTCGAAGACGACGCGTTCCCCGTGCGAGCGCGAGATACGTACCGCGAGGCGCGAGACCGCGCCGCAGCAGCCCTGGAGGGCGCCCCGGTGCGCTTCCACGTGGCGGACGGCGCGACCTATCTGTTCGTCGACTTCGCCCCCGCGTTCGAGGGCATGCCGCCGGAACGTCGTGGCCCGCGCCCGCTGCTCGCGCTCCTCGAGCGAGCGGTCGACCGCGGCGTGCTCCTCGCCCCGGGCGATGCGTTCGGCGCGACGTACGACACGTGCGCTCGGCTCTGCTTCACGGCCGTCCCGGCGGATCGCGTCGTGCTCGGTGTGGAGCGCGTGCTCGAGGCTCTGCACGCGATGACGAAAGGCTCGGAATGACGACGACGCGCGGGCGTGTGCGCGCCGCCGCTCAGGAAGCGATCCGCAACGGTGAGCCGCTCGCGTGGTACGACCGCGTGTACGCCGAGGCCGCGGGTGAGACGTCGGCCGTTCCTTGGGCGGACCTCGTGCCGAATCCTGCGCTCGTCGCGTGGGGGTCGAAAGAGCCGGGCGCTTCCGTCCTCGCGGAGAAGCGGCGCGCGCTCGTGGTCGGCTGCGGGCTGGGCGACGACGCCGAGTGGCTCGCCGCGCGCGGAGCGGACGTCGTCGCCTTCGACATCGCGCCGAACGCGATCGCATGGTGCAAGAGGCGATTCTTGGCTTCGACCGTGGCCTACCAGGTCGGTGACCTCCTCGCTCCGCCCGAGGCGTGGCGCGGCGGGTTCGACCTCGTCTTCGAGGCGTACACGCTGCAGGCGCTCGCGAGCGAGCTCCGCGTACGCGCCGCCGACCAGCTGCCCACGTTCGTCGCGCCTGGCGGCGTGCTCGTGGTCGTCGGGCGAGGAGCCGACGCGCCCGCCCGCTTCGAGGACGGCCCGCCGTGGGCCCTGGCGCGCACCGAGATCGAGCGCGCGGGCGCGGGGCTCGCTCTCGAAGCGTGGGAAGACGGTCCGGACGAGGAGGGCGTCCGCCGCTTCACCGGCACGTTCCGGCGCCCGCGATGACCGTCCGTGCAGCGGCGGGAGGCGAGCGGTGAGAACGCTGCGCATCGCGATGCGCGCGCGACGACGCGTGGCGTACGCGCTCGTCCTCGCGAGCGGGCTCTTCGGCGCGCACTGTTCGCTCGTGGTCGACACGAGCGGCCTCACCGGCGGAGCCACGATCGACTCCGGGGTGGAAGAGGCGGGCTCGGGAGACGCGACGCTGGTGGATGCCACGCAGGACGCGCCGGCGGACGCCGTCGTCGAGATCGACGGCCCCGACGAGCCGGTCGCATCGCGGTACGCGATGGCCGTTCTCGCCGACAACCCCGCCATCTACTACCACCTCGACGAGACCGCCGGCGCGACGGCGGGCGATGCGATGGGCACCCATCCGGGCACGTACTTCGGGAGCGTGCAGCTCGGTCAGCCCGGCATCTTCGCCGGCAGCACGGCGGTGTCGTTCACGGGCACGAGCGCGGGGATCGATGCCGGCGCGCTCGGTGTGTTCCGAGCTCGGACGCCGTTCACGATCGAGCTGTGGGCGAAGCCGCTCGGCTACGACGGTGAGTATCGGTTCCTCGCACGGAGGTTGTTCTTCGACGCCGACGGCGGACGGAACGACCTCGGGGTCAACGCGCAAGACCAGGGCGGGCTCGTGTTCGAGCGGTTCATCGCGAGCGCCGGGCGCGGAGCCCGCACCGGTTTGCCGCCGATCGACGGCTTCTTCCACCACCTCGTGTGCGTGTACGACGGCAACGGACTCGTCATGTACCGAGACGGCGTCGTGATCGCCGACGAGCCAGACGCGCGCAGCGCGCCGGATGCGGACGGCACTTTCTACATCGGCACCGGTGAGACCGGGCGCTTCACCTCGAACGCCGTAATCGACGAAGTCGCGGTGTATGGCAAAGCGCTCGACGTGACGCGCGTCATCGCCCATTTCGAGATCGCTCGCGGCAAGTGAGCCGCGCGACGCAGCATCGACATTTCGTCATCGCACGACGTAGTCGAGGTTCAGCGGACGGCCAGCGCGCGTGACGTGAACGGTGATGCGGTCGACAGCGGCGGTGCGTAACCGCGAATAGAGCTCGAGCATCTTCTCGGGCGTCGTGACGTCGAGGCCATTGATCGTCTCGAGTCGGTCGTTCGGCTCGATCCCGAGCGTCGCGAGCACGCTCCCAGGGCGCACGCCGACGATGCGTACGCCAACGACGCGATCGCCCTCTTTTTCCGTGATGAGGCGCGACTTCATGAGCTCGGTCTGCGCGTCGAGGATCATGTCGACCGCGCCGCGATCGACCGCGTACTCGAAGGGGCCGGTCTTCTCGATGCGTTTGGCGACGCACGCTTCGAGGTCAGTGCGCGGAGGTGCCGCGCGCGAGTCCGCGGTCGAGGCTTTCGACTCCGGCGGCGGCGCTTGGAAGAGGCGGGCGACACAGAGTCTCCCGTCGCGTTCCAGCACGATCTGCTCGCGTCCGACGAACGCGACGCGCATGCCCGAAGCCTCACCTCCGCGCCTGCGCAGGAATCGCTTGCCGTCGATCTCGAGCGCGGCGAACGCGTACTCGGGATCTTCGGCGCCGACCACCACGAGCGGCTTCACCCCGGGGCAGGGAAGGACGTCACGGCGTGCAGCATCGATCGGCGCCGCGTCTGTCACGACGAGGCGTGTCTCGTGGTCGAAGGGGTTGCGGGCGAGGATGCCTGACGCGTCCGCCCGTGCGTGAGCAAGCGGGGCTGTACGCGGAGCGGGAGACGAGCTCGGCCCGGCCGCATCGGCATCGACGAGCGATGCCGCGACGAGGCTCGCCGCGCCGCCGGCGGTCAGCCGCGCGGAGAGAGCGAGCGAGCTCGCGGTGACGGCGACGAGGAGGAGAGAGCGTGACTGCACGACCTCGTGCCCCAGCGAGCGTCGTGCCGTCGCGGCGCAGCGTGCGGACGCGCCCGATCTCGCGGTCGTCGGCCGGTCGTGCCGTCCGGGAGGCGTCAGGTTGGCACTCGCGACGGCATCGCTTCGTCGTGGTTCGCCAAGATGACACGGGCCTTCTCCCCGCCTAGTCGACGGGGTAGAAGCTCGCCCTGTGAACCGCGCGCACCGGATCTTCTCCTCGGTCCTTCCGCTCTCCGTCGTCGTCCTCGCCGCCGCCTGCGGCGAGCCAGGCGCAGGCACGCCGGCACCGAAGTGCCCGGATACCGTGGGCGGCGGAATGCCTTCGTCCACGCCGCCCATCTCGGCGACGCCTACAGCCGACGAGGCGAAGTCGTTCATCGCTCAGGTCGACAAAGACCTCCGCCGCCTCTGGGTCGCGCGCGACCGCGCGGGCTGGATCAACCAGAACTTCATCACCGACGACACCGAGGCGCTCTCCGCGGCAGGCGAAGAGGCGACGGCCGCGTACGTCACCGAGGCGATCCAGAAGGCGCGCCGCTTCGACGGAGTGAAGGGCATCGACCCGCAGACCGCGCGGCAGCTCCTCCTCCTCAAGCTCGCGCAGGTCGTTCCCGCGCCGTCGAACGCGGATGAGCGTCGGGAGCTCGCCGAGCTGCAGAGCGGCATGACCGCCATCTACGGCAAGGGCCAGTACTGCCCGCCCCCGAACAGCCCGCTCGCGGGCAAGGGCGACGCCGCGCCGGCGACGAACCCCGACGGCAAGGCGACGGGCGGCTCGCCCGGGCAGAAGTGCCTGAAGCTCGACGACCTTTCACGCGTCCTGAAGAAGAGCCGCAAGTACGACGAGCTGCTCGAAGCCTGGAAGGGCTGGCACGCCATCGCGCCGGTCATGAAGGACAAGTACGCGCGATACGCGGAGCTCGGGAACAAGGGCTCGAAGGAGATCGGGTTCGCGGACATGGGCGCGCTCTGGCGCTCGGGTTACGACATGTCGCCGGAGGAGTTCGAGGCCGACATCGAGCGGCTCTGGCAAGACGTGAAGCCGCTCTACGACGACCTGCACTGCTACGCGCGGAAGAAGCTCCGCGCGAAGTACGGCAAGGACAAGATCGCGGACAAGGCGCCGATCCCCGCGCACCTGCTCGGCAACATGTGGGCGCAGCAGTGGGACGCGATCTACGACGTGGTCGAGCCGTTCCCCGGCCAGGGCTCGCTCGACGTCGACAAGAAGCTCCGCGACAAGAAGTACGACGCGACGAAGATGGTGAAGCTCGGCGAGAGCTTCTTCACGTCGCTCGGGCTCGATCCGCTGCCGAAGACGTTCTGGGAGCGCTCGCTCTTCCTACGCCCGAAGGACCGTGAGGTCGTGTGTCACGCGAGCGCGTGGGACGTGTCGTGGAACGACGACCTCCGCATCAAGATGTGCATCGAGCCGACCGAGGACGATCTCATCACGATCCATCACGAGCTCGGGCACGACTACTACTTCCACTACTACTACAAGCTGCCGGTCCTCTTTCAGCAGGGCGCGAACGACGGATTCCACGAAGGCATCGGTGACACGCTGGCGCTCAGCGTCACGCCTTCGTACCTGAAGAACCTCGGTCTCCTCGACCAGGTGCCCGCGAACGACAAGGGGCGCCTCAACGTGCAGATGAAGATGGCGCTCGACAAGGTCGCCTTCCTGCCGTTCGGCCTGCTCATCGACAAGTGGCGATGGGACGTGTTCTCGGGGAAGACGCCGAAGGACAAGTACAACGAGTCGTGGTGGGCGCTCCGGACCAAGTACCAGGGCATCAGCGCGCCCGTCGCGCGCTCGGAGGCAGACTTCGACCCGGGCGCGAAGTACCACGTGCCCGCGTCGACGCCGTACGTCCGCTACTTCCTCGCGCGCATCTACCAGTTTCAGTTCCACCGCGCGCTCTGCAAGGCCGCCGGCCACAAGGGCTCGCTCGATACGTGCAGCATCCACGGAAGCAAAGAAGCCGGCGCGAAGCTGCGCGCGATGCTGGAGCTCGGGCAGAGCCGGCCGTGGCCGGAGGCGCTCGCGGTGCTCTCGGGTGAGAAGAAGGCCGATGCATCGGCGATGCTCGAGTACTTCGCGCCGCTGCGCGAGTACCTGAAGGAGCAGAACAAGGGCGAGCAGTGCGGGTGGTGAGCTCGCGCTGAAGGCGGCGGCACGGCCGCGCGGCCGCGCGAATTGTTGCGACGGGACGCGCGCGGCGCGGCTCCGAGGGGGACCGATGGCGTACCGAGAGAGTGGTGAGGTAAGGGACATCGCGGTCGACCCCGAGGAGCTCCTCGCGGCGCAGAAGAGGTCCGCGAAGAGGCGGCTCGTCGCGGTCGTCGTGGCGGTCGCGGTCCTCGGCGCGGCGGCGACCGCGATCGCCCTCGTGGCGCATTCGCGATCACGTGCGGCGAGCCAAGCCGCGTGGGATCGCTTCGCGACGTGCCTCGTCGGCGCGCCGCTCGCCGCCGGTGAGGCGCCGAGCGTTCGCGTGCGTAATCTGCAGCTCGCGGCCATGGGCGTTCGTCCCGAGAAGCGAACGGCGGCGAACGAAGGCGTGTGGCCGGCGCGCTGCTCGTCGCCCGGCCACGCCGTCGCGGAGACGATGCGCGCGTCCGGCGGCTCGACGGCGCTCGCCGAGGCGAGCGAGAAGTTGGCGAAGGCCATCGCCGTCGACACCGGCGTCGCGGCCGACCTCGCGCCTCTCGTCGAGAAGGTGTTCGCCGAAGCCGCGACGGAGAAGCTTGCGCACCGCCGTGCGGCGGGCATCGCCGAGCCGGATGCTCCTGCTACGCCGATGACGCTTGCGACGCTGCCGGCGGCGGCCCGCATGTTCGGCGGACCGCTGGCGCTCGCGAGCATCCGCTTCGCGCCCTTCGCCGACGCGACGCTCCACTTCGTCGTCGACGACAAGGACTTCGCGCCGGGGCCGGTCGCGTGCTCGTTCGCGCCCGGCGCAGCGGACATCGCGTGCCGGAAGATCGGTGCGCCGGCCGCGCAGCTGAGCCCCGCGCTGCGTCTGTGGGGAACGACGGCGGAAGGAGCGGCGCCTTACGTGTTCGCGGGAGACCGCGGGAAGGCCGGCATCTTTCGTTCGGATACCGGCGCGCGCGTCGTCGAGAAACTCGAATATGGCGCTTATGGCGCGACCGCGCTGGCCGACGGCTCGCTCGGCTACCTCCTGTGGAACGAGAAGGGTGCGCCGAGCCGCGCAGGTGGCCCGCCGGGGCAGACTGACTTCGTGCGCGTGACGGCGGACGGCGCGACGTCCAAGCCGCAGCGGGTGGTGGTCCGCAGTGAGTCGGGAAATCCTTGGTATTCGACGTCGGTCCTCTGGGAGCACGTCGCCTTCAAGCAGGTGAGGAAGGACGCGGAGGGCATTCGCCTCGTCGTTCGGCCGATCGCCGCGTCGGGCGAGCTCGGCGCGCCGATCGACGTCGGACGCATCGATGAGGTCGGGCACATCGAGGGAGGCTCCGAGGAAGAGCCGCACCTCACGGGCTGCCGCGCGAAGGACACGACGGTGATTCGCGCGAAGGGATGGCACAACACGTTCCTCTCGTTCTTCGTCGCGGGCCGCTGGACGCCGCCGGTCGAGGCACCGGGGCTGCGCGGGCATCTGCAGTGCCGACCCGGCGAGGCTGTCGTGACGCGCGTGTGGGGCGGGCAGAGCGGCTCGCGGTTCAAAGGCGGCATCAACCAGAGCCGGTGCACGGTCTCGGGATGTGACGAGCGCAACGTCGACGTGAACAAGATGCTCGCGGACGTGACCGACGTGCTCCCGCACGACGCGAAGGACATCCGCGCGGTAGACCTCGACGGCAAGCTCCTCGTCGTGTGGTCGGCCGGCGACCGCGGCGGCGTCCGCATGCGCCTCGCTCCTGCCGACCAAATCGCGCAAGCGGCGGACGTGGTGGTGTTCGAGGACCATCTGCGCGAAGGCACGTACCGCGTCGAATCGACACTGGTGGATCTGCAACTCCTTCCGAGCGCGAACGGCGCGCTCCTCCTCCTCGGCACCATCGACGGCGTCTACGCCTTTGCGGCCGACGCCACGGGCAAGCTACGCGCGGTGGCCACGCGGATGTGAGGGCGCGGCAGGGGCGCGGGCGCGGCGCGGCGGGCGGGGCGGCGTGGCGCGGGGCGGCGGCGGCGGCGGCGCGGCGGGCGGTGCGGCGCGGCGCGGGGCGCGGCGGCGCAGTGTGGGGGCGGCGCGGGGGCGTTCGCGCCAGGCGGGTCGGGCGCGTTGAGGCGATGCGGCGCGGGGCGCGCGTGAGTGAGTGAAGTGGAAGCGGTGGCGGCGCGTGCGGGTGCGCGGCGCGCGTCAGTGCGCGAGGCAGAAGGGAAGCGGTAGCGCCCGTCCGCGCCCGAGACGAGGCGGCGGGTCCCGCTGGGCGACCGAGAGGCGGAAGCAAGCGACGCGTGCGCAATCCGCGGCCCGCGAGGCCGAGACGCGACGGCGCTGGCGACGCGTGTCAGGCGACGTAGCGCGCGAGCGGCGGGTGCGCCGCGGGTGCATCGTGAGGGGCCGCGCGGGCGCGACGGCCGGCGTGTTGCCGCCCGCCGTCGGCGCAGCCGGCAATGCGGCGTGTGGCCTACGGAGGCGCGCTGGCGCGTGTTCTCGCGCAGCAGGGACGCAGCGCAGGCGATGCGTCCCGTCGCCCTGCGGCCAGCCCCCGGGCGTCGGTCATCAGGTGCATGCTGCCTCCTTTGCTTCCAGCGAGAGAATGCCGTCCTGCCGGGCGGCCGGGGACGCGCGGCTCGGGCGCATGCTGCGGGCAGGCAGACGTCGTGGGGCGCGGTCGCTCGTTTCCGAGGCCGGCAGCCCGGCTGTCTCGGTGTCGTGCGCAACGGACGAGCGCGCGGCTGCCTCCGCCGCCCCCCCCGCCGCCCGCCCGTCAGGCAGAAAAAGCGCGCAGACCCTTGCCTCGGCGCGTGGCGGACTCATACTATAGCCCGGGTTCAAGATGCGCCGCCGTGTACCACGCCCTGGCACATGCGTCGACGCTGGCGCAGGAATGTGCCCGCGGCATGCTCGTCGCTTCGCGCACGCACAGGCAGCTGCCGGCGTGGCGTATCCCACGGCGGCGGCGCCCTCTCCGTCGTGCTCCTCGTCCGCGGGGGTCGAGAGCGCCGCTCCGCCGGCGGCATCCGCAGCCCGGGCGTCGCCGGCGTTCGCCGCCTCGCCGGCGACGGCGTCGGGGGAGGCCGCTGCGGCCTCGTCCGCCGCGTCGGGGAAGCGGTCCGCAACGTCGGCTGGAGCTCAGTCGGGGGCGACCGCCGCCCGGCCCGCTCGCACGCCATCTGCGAAGGCCGCAGGCGCTCGGCCCGCCGCGAAGGTTGCGCCGCGCTCGTCCAAGTCGTCACGCAGCGGGCGCTTCGCAGGTCCCGAGGGCCGCCGTCTGCGTCGTGGCGATCAGCTGGAGATGCGTCCCGTCGTCGACTCCACGGGCGTGAAGCCGTCCTGGGGCGGGGCGCGTCCTGGCGCTGGCGCGAAGCCGCGCGGCACGAAGCGCGTGCCGCATCGCACGAGGCCGCTGCACAAAGACAACTACCCCGTTCACGTCACCCTCCGCGCGCGCGAAGGGTTGCCTTCGTTCCGGCAGCAGCGCGTGCACGCGATGCTCGTGCGCATCCTCGATCGCCAGAAGAAGCGGAAGTACGCGCGCGACTTCCAGGTCGTCGAGTACTCGATTCAACGAAATCACCTGCACGTGATCCTGGAAGCCGAGGACAAACCTTCGCTGCGCTCCGGTACCAGCGGGCTCGTCATCTCGTTTGCGAAGCAGCTGAACAAGCTGCTGCAGCGCGCGAAGGGCAAAGTCTGGGCGGACCGCTATCACGCGCGCGACCTCACCTCGCCGCGCGAGGTCCGGAACGTGCTCTCGTACGTCTTCCAGAACTACAAGAAGCACGGCGACATCGCGTTTGGACCCGTGGTCGATCGTCACAGCTCCGCCGCGCACTTCGAGGGCTGGCTCGTGCCGGTCTTCACCTTCCCGGATGTCGCCAGGTGGACGAAGCCACCCTTGCGAACGTGGATGCTGCGCGAGGGGTGGAAGCGTCACGGCCTCCTCCTCCCGAGCGAACGCCCGGCGTCGAGAAGGTGAGCCGGAAGCAGCGAGGCGGGTAGGGGAGACGCTTGCGTCCGGCCGCGCAAACGTCGTTCCCCGCGGCGCGTCGCCAAGCCACCACGCGCCCCGCGCCACTCGGCCGGTTGCGACGCGAATCGTCTTCGCGCGCGACTGCCGCGCGCTTCCGTCCGCCGACCATGCCCGCCCCGCGCGCCGCTCGCCGACCATTCCCTCTCGCTCTCCGCGACGCCCTCTCGCCACTCGCTCTCCGCCACTCGCTCTCGCCGCCCTCGCCGGCCTCTCGCTCTCCGCCCTCTTCCTCTCCGCCCGCCCGCCACTCTCTCGCCACTCCCTCTCCGCGACGCCCCTCCACCACCGCGCGCACATCCGCCGCCATCGTCCGCGGGCGGCGGGTGATCCACCGTGGCCGGGACGCCGCAGGGGAGGCGGTTCGGTGCGGGGATTGTCCCTCGATTTTCGACGGCTTGCCCGACGCTCGCCTGCATTTCGCGGCCATCTCGCCGCTTTCGGCAGGGTTGGCGTCGGCTATGCTTCGAAGCGTCGTGGTGCAGGACGAGCCGCTCGCGTCGCCCGTCTCTCCTGGAGAGATCGTGGCGGGCAAGTACTGCGTCGAGCGCGTGCTCGGCGTCGGTGGGATGGGTGTCGTCGTCGCGGCGCGGCACCTGACGCTCGAGCAGGCCGTCGCGATCAAGTTCCTCGTTCGGAGCCGCTTCGACTCGCCTGAGGAGTCCATCGCCCGCTTCCTCGCCGAGGCGCGCGCGTCTGCGCGTATCGAGTCTGACTTCGTGTGTCGCGTCTTCGACGTCGGCACGCTCCCGAACGGCGTGCCGTTCATGGTGATGGAGCATCTCGACGGGCGCGACCTCGACGACGAGCTGCAGCTCCGCGGGCAGCTCTCGCTCGTCGAGTCCGTCGACTACGTGCTCCAGGCGGCCGATGCGCTTTCGGCGGCGCATGCGCTCGGCATCGTGCATCGCGACATCAAGCCGGCGAACCTCTTCCTCGCAACGCGTCCCGACGGCTCGCGGCGCGTGAAGGTGCTCGACTTCGGCATCTCCAAGATCGCGACCGAGCGCGTTCCGCTGAAGCGGCGCGCGCGCGAGGCGACGAGCCTCGGAAGCCCCGCGTACATGTCGCCGGAGCAGGTGCGCGGCGCGGCGGACGTCGATGCCCGCGCCGACATCTGGGGCCTGGGCGCGATTCTCTACGAGCTCGTCACGGGACAGATGGCGTTCGTCGGGGACGACGTGCGCGCCGTGCTCGACATGGTGCTCCGCGACGATCCGTGTCCAATGAATGCGCTCCGTCGCGACGTTCCGAGCGAGCTCGAGTCGATCGTCATGCGATGCCTCGACCGCGAGCGCGAGCATCGCTGGCCAACCGCCGCGCGGTTCGCGCAGGCGCTCGCGCCGTACGGATCGGTCGGCATGTTCGGACAGCTCGCCAGCGTCCAGCGTGAGCTCGGCTCGCTGTCGTCGATCCCCGGCGTACGCGTCTCTGCTGCGCCGAGCGTCGAGCCGATGGTCGCCTCGATCGGCTACACGACGCAGCCAGACCCCGAAGAGGTCCGCGCACGCGAAGAGATCGCACGCGACTGGACGAAGACGCGCGCTCGGCAACGGACGGCTCGGGGCGCGCTCGTCGCGTTGAGCGCGGCCGCGTTCTTCGCCGCGACGGTGGCGGTGCTCCTCCATTTCGCCTCGACGTCGTCGCACCGCGCCTCGAGCGCGGCCACCGCCGCGCCGCCGCCGGTGAGCGAGCCGGCGCCGCCGCTCGCGTTGCCGTCCGGTGCGTCACCGGCGACGCCGAGCGCCGCGGCCTCGGCTGCAGCACCGGCAGCGGAGGAGGGGACCGTCGCCGCCGCGCCGTCTGCGCCCGCGTCGCCTGCGATGCCGCAAAGCGTGCATCCTGCACGTAGTGCCACGCCGCGTGCGAGCGCGTCGACGCGCTCGCCGTCGCGAGCGGCGCCGCGCGGCAGCGTCAACCATCTCCTCGACACGCGCGACTAGGACGCGGTCACCACCCCGGCGCTGGCGCTCTCGAATGGGGCGCTAATCCGCCGCGGGGCGTACGCGCATTCGCGTCGTATACGCCTCGGCATCGACGTCCGCGCGCCGGCGCAGCCCCAGCACCCTCCGCCTCCGCCTCCGCCTCCGCCTCCGCATCCGCCTCCGCGTCCGCCTCCGCGTCCGCCTCCGCCTCCGCGTCCGCCTCCGCCTCCGCCTCCGCATCCGCTCCCGCCCCCGCCGCGCGCATCCCCCGGCCCCCGCCCCCCCGCGCCCCCGCGCCGCCCCCGCATTTCTCAGCCTTTGCGCGCGACCCCACGCACGCGCGCAAAAAGGTGATCGCGGCGCCCATGGACGCGTAAGATGACGCGCATGAACCAACCCCCTGGTGGCAACTATCCCCCTGGCTATCCCCCCGGCGGCGGTTATCCGGGCCAGCCCCCGCAGCAGGGTGGCTACGGACAGCCGCAGCAGCCCGGGTACGGGCAGCCGCAGCAACCGCAGCAGCCGGGCTACGGTCAGCCGCCGGGTCAGTATGGTCAGCCGCCGGGTCAGCCTGGCCAGTACGGTCAGCCGGGTGGCGCTCCTCCGGGCTACGGTCAGCCGCAGGGCCAGCCGGGTCAGTACGGCCAGCCCGGTGGCGCTCCTCCGGGCTACGGTCAGCCGCAGGGCCAGCCGGGTCAGTACGGCCAGCCGGGCGGCGCTCCTCCGGGCTACGGTCAGCCGCCGGGCGGTCAGCCGGGCGCGTACGGCCAGCCCCCGCAGCAGCCGGGCGCATTCGGCCAGCCGCAGGGTCAGCCCGGCGGCTACGGTCAGCCCCCGGGCGGTCAGCCCGGCGGTGGCTACGGTCAGCCCCCCGGCGGTCAGCCCGGCGCATACGGCCAGCCGCCGGCAGGCGGCTTCGGCGGTGCGATGGGCGCGATGCAGGGCGGCTTCGGCGCCATGCAGCAGGGCATGGGGCTCGGTCCGAGCGCAGGCGGCGCCGGCGGTCGTCCCACGGTCCGTAATCCGCTCATGACGTTCCTCATCCCGATCCTCCTCATGACCGTCATGCCGGGCATCTTCACCGGCATCGCGAGCGCGACGGACATCGGCGCCATCGCGCTCCTCGGCTCGCTCTGCTCGCTCGCAGGCGCGGTGCTCTCGCTCGTCTCGATCATCAAGATGACGAACGAGCTCAAGGCCGTCACCGGCAACGCCGGCTTTGCCTGGTGGCCGATCTTCATCCCGATCTACAGCATCTACTGGGCGTGGATTCTCGTCCCGCAAGAGATGGCCAAGGCGAAGCAGATGCGAGGCGTGCAGAACCCGCCGCGCGGCATCGTCGTCTACATCTTCCTCTTCCTGTACGCGATGGCGGCCGACCTGAACGACATCGCCAAGGCGCCCTGATAGGTCGAGCGACCATGCGGTGAGGTCACGCACCTCGCCGCGCGCGGGCACCCTCACGAAGACGACGCGCTGCGCTCCGAAAGGAGTGCGCAGCGCGTTTGCCGTTTGTGGCGCCCGTACGTGGTACTGGTACGCTCGCGTGGCGTGTCGGAAGCTGCTCGCGATGCCTCTTCGGCTGCGCCACTCGTCGTCGGGCGGTATGCGCTCTTCGACGAGCTCGCGGCCGGCGGGATGGCCACCGTGCATCTCGGGCGCTTGCTCGGACCGGTCGGCTTCGGTCGCACCGTCGCCATCAAGCGGCTGCACGCGCACTTCCTGAACGACCCCGACTTCCTCGCCATGTTCATGGACGAAGCGCGCATCGTCGCGCGCATTCGTCACCCGAACGTCGTGCCGATGGTCGACGTCGTGCAGAGCGAGCACGGCCTCTTCCTCGTCATGGAGTACGTGCACGGCGAATCGCTCGCGCGGCTCGTCCGCGTCGCACGCGAAGCGAAGGAGCCGGTGCCGCCGCGCATCGTCGCGGCGGTCATGCATGGCGTGCTCATGGGCCTCCATGCTGCGCACGAGACGAAGGGCGCGGACGGGCGACTGCTCGACGTCGTCCACCGCGATGTCTCTCCGCAAAACATCATCGTCGGCGCCGACGGCGTCGCACGCGTGCTCGACTTCGGCGTGGCGAAGGCGGCCGGTCGATCGCAGGTCACGCGCGATGGGCAGATCAAAGGCAAGATCGCCTACATGGCGCCGGAGCAAATCCGCGGGCAGGTCGATCGCCGCACCGACGTCTTTGCGGCCTCCGTCGTCCTCTGGGAGGCGCTCGTCGGGCGACGCCTCCACGAGGGCGCGAAAGACGTCGACATCGTCTCGCGCGCGGTCCAAGGCAAGTTCGCGCGGCCGAGTGACTTCGTCCCGGAGCTCTCGCCGGCGCTCGACGCGCTCGTTCTCCGAGGGCTCGCGAGCAACCCCGCGCAGCGCTTTGCGACGGCGCGCGAGCTCGCCATCGAGCTCGAACGCACGGTCGGGCTCGCGACGACGAGCGACGTCAGCGAGTGGGTCGAGCGGCTCGCGGCCGACGCGCTCCGTGCCCGCGGCGCGCTCGTCGATCGCCTGGAGCTCGCGTCCGCCGGTCTCACGCCCGCGACGACGCAGCCTCCGCCCGCGCCCTTCGCAGACACGCGGGGCGTCGCGCCGAATGCGCTCGCATTCGACGTGGGCCTCGCCGCCACGCCGGACGTGCCGAGCAGCTCCGCGGTGTTCGCGCATACGCAAACGCCCGCGCATGGAGCGGAGGTGGTGCGCCCCGCTGCCTCTCTCCGCCCGTGGGTCGTCGCCGTTTCCATCTCTGCGGTGCTGGCCATCGTCGGCGTCTCTCTCGGCGCGTATGCCGTCACGCATCGCAAGACCGCGAGTCGCGCGTCTGCTTCGTCGGCCTTCGCCGCCACGAGCGCGGCGCCGCTCGCAGCGACGGCGTCGACGACGAGCGACCTCCGCGCGCCGGGCGTCATCCCCTCTGCGGCGGCGACCCTCGGCGACGGCGCGAGCACGGGCCCGATGGGAGCAGGCAAGCCGGCGGCGCGTCCGGCTGCGAGCGGCGCTCCGCCGACGATCGCGACGCCGCCGGCGACCGTGCCGCTACCCAGCAACGCGAAGAAGTCCGACCCGAGCGTGCGCGCAAAGCCCTCGTGCGACCCGGCGTACACGGTCGACGAGGCGGGGCACCGCCATTACAAGCCGGAGTGCCTCGACTGATCGCGTTCGGTCGCGGCGCCGGCGCTCTCTGCCGTGCGCGCGCCGAGCGGCCCGGCACGCCACTGCATCGCGCGAGCGACGACGCGCTCGGTCTGCAGCCGGAGATCTTCGGCGACGGCTTCTCCCATGCTCGCCACCGGGCCGAGTGACGGCGGCGCATCGTGGTGATCCGAGTACACGTACCCGACGGTCTTCGAGCTCGCCGCATGCACGTCCGCGGCGCACACGACCGCGCGCGACCCGAAGTCGTAGAGGTACGCGCGGCCCGTGATCTCGCCAGGAACGTACTCGGCGCCCGTCACTGCACGCGGGGCCGTTGCGGCCGTCGTGATCAAGACGACGTCGTAGCGGAAGCGGTCTTCGCGATCGAGCGCACGCGCATAGAGCGTCGCCTCTTCGTACCGTCCGGCGGCGACGTGTTGCTCTGCGCGATGCGCGTCGGCGAGCACGCCGGCCACCTCTAGGCTCAAGAGACCGTGGCGCAGCTCCGTGGGCGCGAGCGTGAGCAGCGGGAACGCGGCTCGCCCGCGCACGAGCGAGGTGCTCGAAGGCAGCTGCACGGGACACGCTCCGAGGTCGGGACGCGGTCCGACGTTGCCGAGCACCGCCGCGCGCACGTCCGTCTCGAAGCGCGACTGCATGAGCGCCGCGCGGTCACGCGCGCGAGCGATGGCCACCCGCGCTCGCTCGGCTCGCTCCACCTCCGTCACCACGACACGCTGCCGCGCGCGCGCCGTGTGCGAGCGCGCGACCTGCGCGCCGCCGAGCGCCACGGCCACGACGACGGCCGCGCTCGCGATGCGCGCACGTCGGCGCTGCGCGCGCAGCACGGCGAGGTACGGCTCTTCCTCCTCCGGAGGATCGGCGGGGGGCGGCGCCGCGACGCGATACGGCATCCTCCTCAATCTAGGAGCCTCGTCCGCCCCTCGCAAACGCTACGGGGTTCGTGCTCTGATCCCGCGCGTGCCTGTGCTCGCGTCCGCGACCGCGTGGCGGCCGGAGGACGAATCGCTCCTCTCCCGCCTCGAAGACGAAGAGGCGCTCGTGCGGCTCTTCCGTCACTACGTGGGGTCTGCGGCTTTGCCCGCGTCGCTCCCGCACGCGCGGGCAGCGGGGCTCGTCACGTACGCGCGAGCACAACCGGGCGGCGCCGAAGCCGCCCAGGCCGCCGTCGCAGGCGATGCCTCGAAACTGGCGGGCCTCGTCGAGGCCGGCCCGCTCCGCGCCAGGCCCGCGCCGATGCTCCACCACATGGCGCTGTTCTTCGCGACCGTCGCGCGCACGCTCGAGCCCGCCGCGCCCGACGGGGCGGCAAGCGCGTGGATGCGCTCACTCGCGGCGTGGCTCGCGCTCGGCGAGGAGCGCACGTATCTCGCCCGGCTCCAAGACGCCGTGCTCGGACCGGACGCTCGCCGCGGCAAGAGCATCGAGGTCGCGATCCCGCCCGAGCGCGTGCCTCTCGAGGTCATCGCAGAGCTCGGGCGTCGTGGGTCGGCTTCGGCGCGCGACCTCGATCCGCGCGGACGAGCAGCATTGCTCGCGCTCACGAACGTGCGCGCTGCAGCGCGCCTCGCGGACATCTCCGAAGCGTCGACGCGACGCGCGGAAGAAGAGGCGGAGCGAAGGCGGAACGCAGCGGTGGACTCCGCGCTCGGCGTCATCGCCGAGTCGCTCGACGATGCGAACGTACGCGGAGAGCTCGGCGCGACCGGCGGCGACGTCCTGGCTCGCGCGCTCGCGGTGTGGACGTGGTCCGGGCGCGACGAGGCCGTCGAGCAGTTCGTCGCCGACCGCCTCGCCACGATCGGTTGGGAGCTCTATCGCGCGCGCGATTGGGCAGCGCTCCGGCGCACGTTCGATCCGTTCCGGCTGCTCATCGAGAGCTTCGCAGCGCGTCTCGAGAACGATCGCAGCAAGATTGCCTACGCCGCGCCGTGCGCGCAGCTCTTCGTGTTCCTCACCGATCTCGAAACGCACCGGGGCCGGAAGCGCGACCTCGCGGAGCGTGCGGTTCGTCTCTGCCCGACGCATCGGAACGGCCGCCTCAATCTCGCCGCCCTGCTCTGCGACGACGCGCTCCGCGCGATGCGAGCGATGGTGCTGTTCGCGCCGAAGAACGAGGTCGAACGAATCGAGGGGCTCCTCGACCGCGCCGAGCAGCTCTATCCGCAGACCGCGGAGCTGCCCGAGGCGCGCGCGATGCTCGAGCGCGTCCGAAAAGGCCTCATCACGCTCTGAAAGAACGAGCGATGCGTCGCGGCGTGCGCCCGGTGGAGTCGCACGACGAGGCCATGCTCACGGCGAAGAGCTTCTGACGTATCTTTGGCGACGAACGATGGACAACCCCTTCGAGCGGTACGACCTCGACCCGACCGAAGGCATCCAGGCGATCACCCATCGCTTGAAGGAGCTCGCGGAAGACGCGAAGGACGACGCGGAACGCGATCGAATCCGCGCGGCCTGGGAGGAGCTCACGCTCCACCCCGCGCGTCGGCTGCGCGCGGCGCTCGATGCACACCCGGAGAGCCGGCCGCCGCTCGGCGCGCCGCCGCTGCGGCTGCGTGCGCGCGTGACCGCGACCGAGCTCGACCTCGCCGACGTCGCCGCGCGGCCGAGCGTGCTGGCTGCGCTTCCGGCGTCTCTCGTCGGCGGCGCGGGAGAAGACGAACCGCCGCCGCCGCTCGCCGGAGACCCTCACTTCTAGGCGTACGCCGACGCGCGCGTCGTGCGCTAGCCTCGGGGCGATGCCTTATCTCGATCGCGCCGTCGGTATCGACCTCGGAACGACGAACTCGGAGATCGCGTGGCTCCCTCCGTCCGAGCGCGACCTCGTCATCTTCGCGGACCGTTTCGGCCGTCGCACGGTGCCTTCCGCGGTCTCGTGGGACGAAAAGACGTCGAGCTTCGTCGTCGGCCACGCCGCGCGCGCCAAGCGCGGCACGGCGGCGACGCCGATCGAGTCGATCAAGCGGAAGATGGGCCAGAAGGCCACCGTCACCGTCGGGCCGCACGAGCTCACGCCCGAGCAGGTCAGCTCCAAGATTCTCGCCGAGCTGAAGGAGCGGATGAAGGAGACGCTCGCCGCGCGCGTCCCGAAGGCCGCGGGCGGCGTGGCCGTCGAGCTCCCGGTCGTGCGCGCCGTGATCACGGTGCCCGCGTACTTCGACGCGCCGCAGGTCGAGGCGACGCGCAGAGCGGGCGAGCTCGCCGGCCTCGACGTGATCGGGATCCTGCAGGAGCCCACGGCGGCGGCCATCTATCACACGTGGAAGCGTCGCCTCGGCGACGGGAACTTCCTCGTCTACGACCTCGGCGGCGGCACGTTCGACGTTTCCATCCTGCGTTGCGTCGGCGGCGAGTACCAGGTGCTCGCGATCGACGGCGACAATTATCTCGGCGGCGACGACTTCGACCGGCGCTACGCGGAGCACCTGCGCAAGGAGCTCGCGGCAAAGGGCTATGCCCTGGAGCTCGACGTGAAAGGCGACCCGGACGACCGCGCTCTCTTCGGGCGGCTCGTCCACCTCGCGCAGGAGATCAAAGAATCCCTCTCCACGACGGACGTGGCGCACGTCTCCAAGTCCGACTTCATGAAGGACAAGACCGGCGAGAGCGTCTCGTTCGAGGGGGACGTCGGGCGTGCCGATTACGAGGCGATCGTCGGAGAGCTCGTCGAGACGACGCTGGGCTGCTGCGAGCGCGCGCTCGCTCGTGCGCGTGAGGTGGCGGGCATCGGCCTCGACGACATCGACCACGTCATCCTGGTCGGCGGCTCGACGCGCGTGCCGCTCGTCGTGCGGAGCGTCACCGAGCGTCTGTGCAAGAAGGCGGGCGAGCCGCTCCGCGACGATGTGGACACGTGCGTCGCGCTCGGCGCCGCGGTCCATGCCGCGCACATCGGGGGAACCCTGATCGGTGACGCAGGCGTGAAGATGCGCATCACGACGCCACTCGTCGCCCAGGGCAAGAGCCTGCGGCTCGGGCTCGTCGCCGAAGAGGCTCCGAAGAACGCGGCGCGCATCGCGATCTGGGAAGGCGAAAAGGCCCTCGCGGAAGGGCCGCTCGCGAAGGAGCCGATGCGCTTCGAGCTGCCGCTCGGCGAAGCCGAAGAGACGCAGGCGACGCTCGCTCTGCAGTCGGCGGTGGGCGTCGCCGTCGCCGAGCTGCCTCTCACGATCCATCGAGGTGACCTGCGCCCGCGTCCGACCGCGCTCAGCCGCGCATCGGTCGTCGCCAAGGACATCGCGCTCGAGGTCGTGCGCGGCGGGAAGCGCGAACGCAAGGTGCTGCTCGCGCGCGGCACGGGCTTGCCCAGCCAGGTCACCCAGCTCTTCTTCACCGCGGATCAGACCGGCGCCGTCGTCCTCCGCATCTTGCAGAACCGTCTCCCCATCAAGACGCTCGTGGTCGACGTACCGCGCGAGCTCCCGGTCGGCAGCCCGGTCGAAGTCGTGCTCCGGTGCGACGAATCGATGCGCCTCGAGGCGCAGGCCACCGTCGGCACGCAGCAGATCCAGGCGCACATCGAGCCGCCTCAGACAGTGCAGGGCGCGACCGACGTCGAGGCGCTGCTCGAACAGGCCGAACGCGCACGCCGCGCTCTCTGGGGCGGCCTCGGCTCCGAGTTCACGCGCGAGGCCGAGCGCCTCGTCGCCGGCATCCGCGAGGTGCTTCACACCGACCCCGACAAGCTCGAGGCGCTCTGCCAGCGGCTTCGGCACCTCGTCGAAGAGTTCCACGGCGGCGCGTCCGAGGCGCTCGTTCCGCCCATGCAGCGCATGGAGGAGGCGTTCGACGTGCTGCGGCGGGTCGTGTACCGCTCGAACGGCATGCTCATGGGCATGGAACGCGCCGAGTGGGAGACGCGCATCGACTCGCTCTACGACAAGGCGATGGCCGCGCACGAGGCGGGCGACGGTCCGACGTGGCGCCGCGTTTTCAACGAGGTGCAGGCGCTGTCGGAGACGGCGTACCAAGAGGAGTTCTCGCAGATGCGCCTCGACGATCCGGCGTACATCCAGCGGCGCACGATGACGCTCAGCTGGCGCGCGCAGCGGGCGGAGCAGGCGCTCGCGGAGCTCGTCCCCAGCACGACCGACGAGATCCGCGCGATGCAGATGGCGGAGCAGAAGAGGCTCGGCAAGTGGCTGGAAGATGCCGTGCGCAAGCCACTGAAGACGCTCGCCGACGACGACAAACGAGAGCCCGCGGCCGCGCGGCGTTCGCTCGAGCAGATCGACGCCGAGATCGAGCGGATCGAGGCGGCCGTCGACCGCCTGCCGTCGATCGGGCTCGTCACCGACCGCGGCGCGGGATGACCGTCGCCGTCGACGTCGCGATTGGCGCGGCCGAGCGCCTCGAGCGGACCGCCGGCCCCGCCGCCGGGCTCGCGCTCTTTCGTCGTCTCGCCGCGAACGCGGACGGCGCGGAGCTCCGCGGTCGCGCGATCCTGGGCGGGTTGCGATGCGCGGCATCGGTCGGCGATCGCGCCGCCGCGCGCGACCTCGCTCTCTTGTGGCGAACGATGGACGCCGGCGTGTGGATCGAGGTGTTCTCGGCGTGCAAGACGTTGCACGCGGCGGGGCTCCGCGAAGCGGCGGGCGAGCTCGCGAACGCCGAGGCGAAGCTCCGACCTACCGCGCGTGCGCTCTACATGCGGGCGCGCTGCCTCGACGTGGCCCGCGACCCGCACGCCGCGGACGCCTTCCGCGAGGCCATCGCGCAGGGCGAGCAGGGCGGCCCAGCCCCGCTCGTCGCTTCTGCGCGCGTGCGCCGTGCATTCTGGCTCTCGCGGTCGGTCGCGACGTTGCCGGCCGCGCTCGACGAAGCAAAACGCGTGGAGGCTGCCGCGGTGACGCCGCCCGAACGTCTCGTCCTCGCGCGCGTGCTCCTCCGCGCGCCGAGCCGCTTCGTGCGTGCCGGCGCACTCTCGATCCTCGACGATCTCGTGCGCGGCACGGACGACAAGCTCGCGCGCGCGGCGCTGCGAACGGCGGCGCGTCACGCCGACGACATGGCCGACGCGCTCACGCCGCTCGAAGTCGACCGCCTGCTCGCTCTCCTCGGTCGCGAGCCCATCGCAGCGGCCGCGGCGGCGGCGCGGGATGCACTGCGTGCGGTCGATGCGATCGCGCGCGCTCGAGAGAAGCAAGACGCGGAGGCGTTCGATGCCGCGTTGCTGCGTGCCGCGGAGCTCGCGCCGCCGCTCGCGCCACTCCATCGCCGCGCGCGCGAAATCCTGGCCGGACGCTTCGAGGCGCATGACGCCGAGGCGCTCGCGCGTGCGGCCGAGCCGCCTTCGCTGTCGCCCTACGCCCTGTGGACGTCGCTCCTCGACGCCGTCGTCGCGATGCGCGACGCGGCACATCCGCGCGCCGCTCGCGCCCTGCGCACGGTCGCCGAGCGCGCCGAGCGCGCCGAACGCCTGCCACCGCAGACGTGGACGATCGTGCAGAAGGCGCTCGTCAGCGACGACGACGAGGTGCGCGCGGTCGCCGGACGCGCGGTCGCCGCACTCGCGAAGACGACGTCGGCCGCACCGCCGAGCGGGTGGCTCGCGCTCGCGAACGTTCTCACCGCGTGCGGGATGGAGTCTCTCGCGGGAGACGCGCGTCGGAGCGCCGCGCTCGCAAACGAGCCCGGCGCGGCCGACGCGCTCGTGCTCACACTGACGAGGTCGGCGTGGCAGCTGGCTGCCGAGGGCGAGCGCTCTCGGGCGATCGAACAGCTGCGGGAAGCGCGGGCGCTGGCCGCGCGGCGGGGGCAACCGCCGTCGCCGGCGGCGACACCGTCGACGGCGGAGGCATCTGCGCCGTCCAACCGGTCGACGTGATGAGGCGAGCGCCGCGCGCGTACGACACGTAGGACCACGCCCAATTCAACAGCACGAAGACGCGGTTCCTGAAGCCGATCAGGTACCAGACGTGGACGAACAGCCAGGCAAGCCACGCGATGAAGCCGCGCATCTTCAGCCCGCGCGCCTCTGCGATCGCGCGTGAGCGGCCGATCGTGGCCATCGAGCCCTTGTCGAAGTACGAAAACGGCTTCCGCTGCGGGCGCCCTTTGCTCTCGAGCTCCCAGCGAATGAGCTTCGCGACGTAGCGCGCCTGCTGCATCGCGACGGGGCTCACGCCGGGGAGGAGCTTTCCGTTCTCCTCGAAGTGCGCCATGTCACCGATCGCGAACACGTCCGGATGGCCGGGCAACGTGCAGTCGCTCTCGACCATGACGCGGCCCTGGCGATCGGTCGCGACGCCCAGCCCGCGTGCGAGCCCGTTCGCGCGCACGCCTGCCGCCCACACGACCGTCTCCGACGGGATGCGCTCTCGCTCGCGCCCGGTGCCGAGGCCAGGCAGCTCGTCCGCTTCGGGACCTTCCTCGAGCTCCACGCCGCGTTCGTCGATCGAGACGACGCGCGCGCCGGTGCGGATCTCCACCCCGAGCTCGTGCAGCTGCTCGACCGCGCTCTGCGCGAGGTCTTCGGTGAACGAAGCGAGGATCCGGGGGCCAGCCTCGATGAGCGTGACCGTCGCCTCCCGCGAGTCGATGGCGCGGAAGTCTCGCCCGAGCACGTAGCGCGACAGCTCGGCGATCGCGCCCGCCATCTCGACGCCGGTGGGACCTCCGCCGATGACGACGAAGTTCAGGAGCTTGCGCCGCACGCGCTCGTCGTCTTCACGCTCCGCTTTCTCGAACGCGAGGAGCACACGTCGCCGGATCTCGAGCGCGTCCTCGATGCGCTTCAACCCGGGCGCGTATTTCTCCCACTCGTCGCGGCCGAAGTACGACGTCTCTGCGCCGACGGCGAGAATCAGCCAGTCGTACGCGAGCACGTCCTCGCCGACGTGCACCTCGCGCGCGGCGAGATCGATCCGTGTGACCTCACCGAGCATCACTCGGACGTTCTCCGCCTCGGAGAGGATGCCTCGGATGGGCGACGCGATCTCCGCGGGGGAAAGACCCGCCATCGCGACTTGGTAGAGGAGCGGCTGGAACAGGTGGTAGTTCGCGCGGTCGACGACCGTCACGTCCACCGGCGCGCCGCCGAGCGCCTTCGCCGCTTCGAGCCCGCCGAAGCCGCCGCCTACGATGACCACCCGCCGTCGCTTCTCTTCCATGGCACCTCCCACTTCATGGGGTCCACGCTGCACAGCGTCAACGGGCGAGTTGGAGCCGCCCGCTCGGTGAGCGAGGCGTTTCGTCACGCGAGCGCGGGACTCAGCGGACCGCGCCGTCCTCGCGCGATCGCGGGGCGCACGTACGAGCCCACATCGTCGTGACGCTGCGTGCAGTCGCCACGTCCGGCGTTCGGGCCGCATGCGGTACGTCGACGCGAACGCCGTAGCGCGCGAGCCTCGTGAACGGGTTCTGCGCGTCGGAGGTCCGCACCGGCACCGACGTGTCACCCGGACGGAAGCCGTAGGAGAGCGCGCGCTCCTGCACCGGGCGGCTCCGCAGGTAGGCGAGCCATACGTGCGCCGCGGCTCGCTGCTCGGGCGTCGTCCAATCCGCGTGGAGCACGGCCGCCGGGTGGTCGCTCCACATCGTCGTCTTCGGGTAGTAGACGCGAAGCGCTCCCCAGCGTGCCTGGGCGGTGTCGATCTGCGCGATGGCGAGGTTCTCGTAGACGACCGAGACGTCGTACTTCGACGGGCCGAACCGCACCATCTCGGTCATGAACGTGCCCGTCGAGGCCTCGAACGAAGGCACGTTCTTCTCGATCTGCCGCACGAACGTCTGCACCTTCGGGTCGACCGCGTCCGACGTCTCGAGCGTGGGCCTGCCCGTCTGCTCGAGGATCATGAGCATGACCGCCTGAAGGCCCGAGTTCGACCGCGTCGGGTCGGTGTGCCCGAGCTTCACGAAGCCCCACTCCGCCTTGCCGCCGACGCCTGGCCATCCCTGCGGAGACGTCGTCGCGCGCTGGATCGCCCGCCACGAGATCTCACCGCCGCTGTCCTTCTGGAGCGTCCGCATTCGGTCCTCCCAAGCGACGAGGACGAGAGGCGTCATGACCAGCGACGTCGGGGCGTCTTCTCCGCCGTCGAGCACGATCGGCTCACGACCCTTGTTCACCCAATCGGCCGCGAGCGTGCTCAGCGCGAGCGAGTCGGCCGGGCTGAACACGGTCGGTCGTTCGCGACGGTCGAGGATCGCCTGCGCACCTTCCATCGAGCCCCGTGCGATGAGCGTCAGCTTGATCTCGGGGTGCGCGCGACGGAACCCCTCCGCCGCAGACTCGACCCACTCCTTCTTGTCACTGCCGTAGAGCATCGAGATCTCGACGGGCGCCGCGCTCAGCGGGCCAGGCGACGCGCTCGGCGCGCCTTCGTTCGTGATCGCGGACGCGCCTGCGCCCGTCGCGTGGTCTTCCGCGAAGTGGCGTCCCGCGGCGATGCCCGCGATGACGACGCCGAATCCGAGCCCGATACCGATCTTCGTCTTGTTCATGGTCACGTTTCTCCCTTTCGTTCGTTCATCCGTTCCGTCATGCCGTCTCGTTCACCTGAACGAGGACGTCTTCGAAGGCCGCGAGCTGCTCGTTCATCGAGGCGAGATCCCGGCCGACGTCACGCGTGAGGTCCGACGCGCCGCCGTCGAGGCCGCGCAGGCGGACGATCTTCGGCGCGAGGGCGTCGAGCGCCGCCGCGATCGAGAGCAACGTTGCGCCGATGCGCTCCTTCGTCGTCACGAGCTCGCCGAGCGTCGTGAGGTGCTCGCGGCGTGCGGCGAGCGCAGCGCCGTAGTGCGCTCGCGAGGTGCTGTCGTTCGTCTTCGCGGCCCGCTCCGCAAGCGCGGCGCACTCGCGCTCGAGCGCGAGAACGTCGGTCTTCCTGAGGAAGCGCGCAATTTCGTCGCTCCGCCGTGCGAGCTTCGCGCCGCGCGCTTCGAGGTCGGCGATCTGGGCGAGCGCGGGGGTGAGATCGGCGAGCAACGTGGCGTCCGTCTCGGTGAGCGTGCGTGCGAGCTCCGCGCGCGCCGCGTGCAGCGCGTCGACGGCGGCAGCAGTCGCCGCGTCGTCGAACGCGGCCGACTCCGGGAGGGGGCTCGCCGGTAGCGGAGGCGCCTTACGCCGGCGCTCGGTCCAGTCCGAGAGGACGAGCGCGCCGCAGGCAGCCGCGCCCGCGAACCCGATGCCCCAGGAGTGGAGGAGAACCGCGAGCGTCGCGGCGGTGCCTCCCACCACCACGGTGAGATGGCTCGTGATCGCTCGCGTCACGCGTGCGAGCGGCGGTGCTGCCTTCGTCGTCATCGCGGCAGAACCAAATCAGCCCTCGCGGAGGGCGCGCGAAGCCGAGGTGACATCCGCGTGTCGGTGAATTTTGCGCGCTTGGCACCGGGCGCTCCCGCCGCTGCTACACGCCTCCTCCACGATCGCGAGCGTCAGAAGAAGAGGAGGAGCGCATGAGCCCCATCGAGACCCTCGCCATCATCGCTGCCGTGTACGGCGTCGTGTTCCTCGCGCACCGCGCGTCGCAGGCCATCGGCCCGGTCGAAGAGAGCGAGTGACCCCGACCGAGCGGTCGGGCTGTACACCGTAAAATGAGACGTGCGCAGCCGTAGCGCTGCGCTATTCGCCGCGGCGTGAGAAGGGTCAGCTCTTTCGTCCTCGGCGTATCGGTCCTCGCCGCGTGCTCGTCGAGCGCGACGGAGCCGCCGGCCGCGCCCCCCAGCGATCTTCCGCCTGCGAGCTGCCGCGCGGCGTCGGAGCTCCCGGCCGGACCTTGGTTCACCGACATCACGGCCGAGTCTGGCCTCGCCGACGTGGAAGGCATTCGCATCGCTTCGGCCGATGTGGATGGCGATGGGCTGCCGGACCTCTACGTGCACCGCCTCGCGACGAAGCGCGACACAGCGGATTCCCCGGTGAAGCGCCTCTTCTTGAACCGCGGCGGCGGCCGGTTCGAAGACGTGACGCTCACGAGCGGGCTCCTCGACTCGCGCGACGGGCCCGGCACCGGTCGGCTCTCGAACCTCGGTGTGTTCGCCGATGTCGACAACGACGGCGACCTCGATCTGTTCGATGGCGCGTACATCGACGACAACACGGAGGCGAGCGCGTTCACGAAGGATCGCAGCGAGATCTTCCTGAACGACGGGAAGGGCCACTTCACGATGGCGCGTCGGTCGGCGCCCGCGAAGGAGGCGCTCCCGACGACGGCCGCGTCGTTCACGGACTACGACCGCGACGGTCTCATCGACCTCTTCACCGCGACCTTCTACATCGGCGGTGAAGGCGGCGGCAGCTACCTCGCACGCGGAAACGGCGACGGCACGTTCGTGGACGTCAGCGCCGCATCGAAGGTGCTGAGGCCTTCGACGAACAACGATACGGCCAAGTACGTCGCGGGTGAGTTCCGAAGAGCCGCGTACGGAGTCACCGCGTGCGACGTCGACGACGACGGTGATCCCGACTTCGTCGTCAGCGCCTACGGCCGCGCATGGAACGAGCTCTGGAGGAACGACGGCGGCGTGTTCGAAGAGATCGGCCACGGCACGCCCTTCGCGGCGGACGACGTCGTCGACTACAAAGACAACGCCTTCTACCAGTGCTGGTGCGTGAAGAACGCGGGCAAGTGCCCGGCCGACGTGCCGAAGCCGAAGACGTCTTGCTCGGTGTCGGCGTGGAACCCTGGGCTCGACGATCAGCCCGCGAGGAACGCCGGCAACACGTTCAGCACGGCGTGCGCCGATCTCGACAACGACGGCGATCTCGACTTCGTGCACGGCGAGCTGAGGCACTGGCACATCGGTCGCTCGAGCGACGCTTCGCAAATCGTGCGGAACGACCTCGCGGGCGGCGTCCCGACCTTCACGCGCATTCCGACGAGCGAGCAGAGCCTCTTCCAGCCGCACACCATCGCGGACTGGAACGAGGGCAACATCAGCGTCGGCGCGCTCGACTTCGACAACGACGGGCGCAAGGACATCTACCTCGGCTCGAGCGAGTACGAGGACACCTGGGGTCTCCTCTATCACCAGCAGCCCGACGGGTCGTTCCGCGACGTCGCGGGGACCGCCGGCGCTCGCGTGTACCGCGCGGTCAGCTATGCCTCCGTCGACCTCGACGGTGACGGCGATCTCGATCTCGTGGTGATGACGAGCGCGGCGCGGTGCAGCGGCGATCCGAAGTGCCCCGCGAAGTCGACGATGAAGGTGTTCCGGAACGACGTCGGCTCGTCGCGCAACTTCGTCCAGCTCCGTCTTCACGGCAAAGGCGAAGGCTTCTCGAACGCGGCGGCGATCGGCGCGAAGGTCACCGTCGTCTCCGGCGGCGTGAGGCAGGTGCAGGAGGTGGGCGGCGGGTACGGACACTTCGGTCTGCAGCACGACACGATGCTCACGTTCGGCCTCGGAGCGACCTGCACGATCGACGCGGTCGAGATCCGGTGGCCGAATGCGAACGGGACCGTGCAGCGCCTCGAAGGCGTGGTCGCGAATCATCTCGTCGACATCACGGAAGGAGAGACGCGCGTTCGCTACGCGAGGTGATCGCGCTACGGTTACGGGTCGTGACCCCGCGCGCCGCCCGCTCCCTCGTCGTCATCGTCGGCTCCGCCGCCGTTTTTGCCGGCGCGCTCTTCGCGTGCGCGAGCGACGACGAAGACCCCGTGCCCCCCGTCGTCGATGCTGCGCCGGACGCGCCGCTCGCGTTCGACGCACAGACTCCAGATGCCGACGCGGACGTGCCGCTCGGCGACGTCTGCGGTGACGCGACGGGGCTCGAGCCCGAAGCGCCATGGCCGATGCGCGGCGGCTGTCCGAAGCGCGCCGGCGTCGCGACCGGCGTAGGCCCTCAGAACGCGACGGTGAAGTGGTCGGTACCGACACCCGGCGGTGAGAGCTCGCCCGTCGTCGGTGCCGATCGCCTCGTCTGGTTCGGCACGTCCGAAGGCGACGTCGTCGTGGTCACGCCCGGCGGCGTCGTCGTAGCCGCGCTGCGTACGGGCGGCCCCGTCCGGTCTTCACCGGCGCGTTCGGCGAGCGGGCTCACCGTCGTCGGCGGCAGCGACGGGAACCTCTACGCCGTCGATCGCTTCGGTGGCGCGCCCGCCGATGCGGGGGCCGATGCCGACGTCGACGGCGGTGGCGCCGAGGCCGGCGTCCAACCCGCCCGCGCGGTGTGGAAGCGAATGCTCGCGCCCATGTCGTCCTCGCCGGCGATCGCGGCGGACGGGACGATCTACGTCGCGTCGACGGACGGGAAGCTGAGCGCCGTCGCTGCCGACGGGAGCGCGGTGCGCTGGAGCGCGACGACGAACGACACGCTCGGTTCCTCGCCTGCGCTCGCGCGTGACGGCACGGTCTACGTCGGTAGCTCGGATCGCAAGGTCTACGCGTTCACGCCGGACGGCGCGACGAAATGGGCTTTCGAGACGGGCGGCGCCGTCCTCGGCTCACCCGTCGTCGGCGGCGACGAGGCGGTGTACGTCGGCTCGAGCGACGGCAAGCTGCTCGCGCTCACGCCTGACGGGAAGCTCCGTTGGTCGTACGCGACCGGCGGGCCCATCACCGGAGCTCCCGCCGTACGCGGCGGCACCGTGTACGTCGGCAGCGACGACAAGAAGCTGCATGCCGTGTCGACCGTCGACGGCGCGGCGCGTTGGGCGTACGAGACGCTCGGTGCCGTGGCGACGCCGATCGTCGCGTCGAACGGCACCATCTACGTGGGCTCGGCGGACGGCCGCGTGTACGCCCTCACGCCGTCCGGCCTCCTCTTCTTCGCCGTGAACGCGAAGGGCCGCGTGAGAAGCGCCCCGGCGCTCGGGGACGACGGCACGCTGTACGTGACGACGGACACGAGCCTCGTCGCGATCGGACCCTGATCCCGCGCGCGCGGCGCGCCGCTCAGGTGAGGATGAAGTTGTTGATGGCCTGCACGAGCACGCCGACGATGCTCTCGCCGGCGATGCCGCCCGCGGCGATCGCCACCACGTAGCGCTCCGCCCATGCCTTGTTCGCCTTGCTCGCGACCGCACCGAGCACCGCGCCGAGGAACATGGCCAGCGGGTAGAAGAACGGAAGCACCATCCCGAGACCGATGCCGGTCGGCGAGGGCACCCACTTCTTGTACGCCTTCGGCACGACGATCTCGGCGAGCGCGAGCAGCGCGCCGGCGGCGAGCCCCCACCGAATCGCCGACTGCGACATGGGATGGAGGTTCGCGAGGCCGTACTTGAACACCTCGGCGACGGCCTTCCACTGCTGCGCGCCCGGTGCGGGGAACGCCGGCGCGTGGCCTTCCACGCCCGTGAGCACGCGCGCGTCCGGCACGAGCACGAAGTAGCAGAGCGTCGTCGCGATCGTTCCGGTCAGGATGCCTGCCGCTTGCGCGACGAACTGCTTCCGCGGGTTCGCGCCCAACAGGTAGCCGCACTTCAGGTCGTTCAAGAGATCGGCGCTCGAGAGCGACGCGCTCGCCGTGATGGCTGCAGTCTGCAGGTTTGCCGTCGAGCTCTGCGGAATGAGCACGCCGTAGGTGAGCTGCATGATCTTTCCGAAGGGGCCGCCGGGGGTGATGTCGCTCTCGCCCGTCGCACGTGCGGCGACGATGGCGAGCACGAACGTCATGGCGACGGCGAGCACGCCGAGGTGGAGCGGGATGTCGAACGCGAGCCACGCGAGGCCGACGACCGCAATGCCGGCGATGACGATGCCGCTCGCGAACCACGAGCTCGGCACCTCGACGTCCTCGAGCCGCACGCCGGTGCTCGTCGGCGCGCTCGGTCCGGCCGTCTTGCGCATTCCGGAGAACGCCCGGAGGACCGTCCTCCACTGCGCGGCGAAGGAGACGAGCCCGCTCGCGACGAGCAGCGGAGCGCCGGCCCAGATGCCGATCTCCTTCCACGCCGCGCCGGGCTTCGTGACCGCGCCGACCGTGGCACCGAGCGCGTTCTGCCAGGGCGCATCCATCGCCGGCGGAGCGAGCACGACGACGAGGAAGAGCCCGCCGACGACCATCCAGAACGTGATCCGCAGGCCGATGATGACGCCCGCGAAGACGAGCGCGACGCCGTGATCGAGACGCAGGTGGAAGTCACTCAGCTCGAACGGCTTGCCGCCGGGGTGCAGGCTCGCAGGACCGGCGTTCAGCATGCGGTGCGTCCACGACTCCGGCAGCACCTTCGGAATCCAATCGAACACGCTCGACTGCCCGGGCAAGAGCGCGTCGCGCGTGACCGCGCCCGTCTTCGGGTCGACCACCTTCTTGACGAGGAGCTCCTTCGCGAGCGGCACGAGCGCGGCGAAGCCCGCCGTCGCGAACAGGGCTCGTGCGCGAAGCAGACCTTCGGAGCCCCGGCCGTAGAGGCCCTGCAGCGTCACCGCCGCGGCCGTCCCGGACGGGAACTTCAGGCGCTCGCGATTGATCATGTTCCGCTTCATCGGTATCGCGAGGACGACGCCGAGCGCGGCGAGGACGAAGATCCACGCTGCCATGATCGGCCAGCGCAGCTGCACGCCGCCGGGCTGCTCTTCGGTCACCGAGAGCAGCAGCATCGCTGGAGCAGCGGTGATCGCGAGAAAGCCCGTCGCATATCCCGCCGACGAAGCGGTCGACACGGCGCACGTGCTCTCGAGGATCGGCATGCGCCCGCGCGTGAGCGCGTACGTGAGGATGCACGCGGTGAGGTTCACGCCGAGGAACCAGCCGGTCTTCAGGCCGATGTACACGTTCGTGAACGCGAGGAAGAAGCCGAGCACGGTGCCGATCCCGACGGCGCGCAGGGTCAGCTGGGGAGCGCCTCTGCGGTAAGCGCGCGCGTACCACTCGGCTTCGTCCATCTCGGCGACGACCTCCGGCGGGATGTCGAGCGGGCGGCTCGCTTCGATCTCCTCGGGCGTCTCGGCGGGGCGCTGGAACAGGCTCACCGCACCTCCTTACTCCAGGAGCCGCGAATCGCGCGGGCTTGGAAGCTTTCGCCGGCCCTCGCCTTGACTATTCTCTACCGATCGGTAGGGTACTTGGGTGCTGGACGCGCTGACTCGATCCTGGAGCCTCGCCCTCGAACAACTCCGGCGCGACGCCGTCATGGTCGGCCGCCGCTTCCGCGGTCGCGGGGCGCCTCCGCTCGTCCGCGTCGGCCGCGCGCACGAGCGCACTGCGGTGGCGCCTCCCGCTTCGTGCGTGTCGGCGCCGTCGTCCAAGGCGCGCGTCGATGCGTCCGCGCGCGAGCTCGTCGTCGGCCGCGTGATCCGCGAGACGTCTTCGGCGGTGACGCTCGTGCTGCGCGACCCTTCTCGCGAAGGAGCCGCCTTCGAGTTCTTGCCGGGGCAGTTCTTCACCGTCCTCGCCGAGATCGCGGGCGAGGTCGTGCCGCGCAACTACTCGGCGTCGAACGAGCCGGGGAGCGACGAGCTCCATCTCACCATCAAGCGGAAAGAAGGCGGCCGCGTGTCCGGCGCTCTTCTTCGCAGCCGACCGGGTGATCGCCTTCGCGTGCTCGGCCCGTTCGGCTCGTTCACGGTGACGCCCGATCCCGGCGCGCGCCGGCGCGTCGTGCTCGTGGCCGGCGGCTCGGGAATCACGCCGCTCGCCTCGATCGCGCGGACGGTGCTCGCGCGCGAGCCGGCGTCCGAGGTCGTGCTCGTCGACGCGAACCGTCGCGAGGAAGACATCATCCTCGCCGCGGAGCTCGAGCAGCTCGCGCTCGCGCACCCGAGGCGCTTCGCGGTCGTCCACGTGCTCGAGGAGCCGCCGCCCGCGTGGGACGGTGAGGCAGGTCAGCTCGACCGTGTGACTGCGGCGCGGATCTTCGGGCGCGTCCCCGTCGAGGGGGCGGTCGTCTACGTGTGCGGGCCGGACCCGATGCGCGACGAGGTGATCGCCGCGCTCGCCGGCCTCGTTCCGTCCGAAGCCATCCGCGTAGAGCGTTTCGCCATCGGCCCGCGCCCGCATGTGGAGCCTTCGCCGCAGGTGACCCTTGCGGCCGCGCTGCCGGGGCCGCGTGCCATCACCCTTCGATTGAAGGATCGCACGCTTCGCGCGGCAGCCCTTCCGGGCGCTACGCTCCTCGAGGCGGGGCTCGCGGCGGGCGCACCGATGCCGTTTTCGTGCGGCGCGGGGGGCTGCGGCGCGTGCCGCGTCAAGCTCGTCGCCGGTGACGTCGAGCTCGAAGAGCCCAACTGCCTCACGGACGCCGAACGCAGCGCGGGCTTCGTGCTCGCGTGCGTCGGGCGGCCTTCCGGATCCTGCACCATCGAAATCGAGAACGGAGAAGCGTGATGAAGAGCGACGACCGGTCCGGCCTCGACGTGAAGAAGCTCGGGGCGCTGCTGCCGCTGCGGATGCGTAACCAGCTCGATACCTGGTTCGAGGCGCTCGAGGTGGTGATGGAGCTCCGGGACCCGAAGGTCCTCGCCGCCCTCGCGCCTTCGGGCGTGCGCGGGCTGCTCCTGCAGCGCGGCAAGCAAGGCGTGCCCACGAAGACGCCGGCGCGGCACTCCGCGCACTTCGATTGGTCCTACCCGTCCGACAACCCGGAGATGCGTGCGCTCTACACGCGTGCGAAAACGGGTCAATGGAACAGCGACACGACGCTGCCCTGGCACACCAGCGTGGACCCCTATGACCCGGCGCGGAGGCTCTTGCCGGAGGGCTTCCTCGACTTCGATCTGCTCGCGGCAAAAGGCGTCCGTCTCGACGAGCGCGAGAAGCAGCGCCTCGTCCACAGCCTGGCTTCGTGGATGCTCTCGCAGTTCTTGCACGGCGAGCAGGGCGCGCTCTTCGCCGCCGCGCAGGTCACCGAAGCGGTGCAGTTCTTCGACGGCAAGCTGTACGGCGCCACGCAGGTCATGGACGAGGGGCGTCACGTGGAGGTGTTCCACCGCTACCTCGATACGAAGCTCGAGAAGCTCTATCAGGTGAACGACAACCTCTTCGTCATCATCGATGCGCTCATGAGCGATGCGCGCTGGGACATGAAGTTCCTCGGCATGCAGATCATGGTCGAGGGCCTCGCGCTCGGCGCGTTCGGCACGCTGTACAAGCAGACGCGTGAGCCGCTGCTGAAAGACCTTCTCAAGTACGTGATCCAGGACGAGGCGAGGCACGTGCACTACGGCGTGCTCGCGCTGCGGGACCACATCAAGGAGCTCACGGAATCGGAGCGGCGCGAACGCGAAGACTGGGCCTTCGAGGTGGCGCTCCTCATGCGCAACCGGTTCCTCGCATACGAGGTCTACGAGGAGTGGTTCGAGGGCATTCTCCCGCGTGACGAGTGGCGCGATTTCGTGACGAGGACGCCGGGGATGCTCCAGTTCCGACAGACGATGTTCAGCCGTCTCGTTCCGAATCTCCGCGAGATCGGGCTCGTGACGAAGCGAATTCTCCCGCGCTACGACAAGGTCGGGCTGCTCCAGTACATGGGCGGCCTCGCGGCGGATCGCCTCGATGGCGAGGGTCTCATCGCCGAGCTCGATCGCGCCGCGTGACGCGCGCGTGCCGGGCCGGCCGGCGCGCGTCAGTGACCGCGCACGCGGAGGAGATACAGGGCGACGCCGGCAACGGCGACGAGCACGATCGCGACGACCGCGATCATCACCGCGATGCCGTTCGACGTGGGCACACCGGCGGGAGGAATGCTGCCGAGGTTCGCTCGCGGGTCGGTGCGCCGCGGATCGTCGCCTGGTGCCGCGCGCGGCCCCGTCGTCCGAAAGTCGGACGGCAGCTGGGGACCCGTGCTGCGGAAGTCCCCGGGGAATTGAGGCGGGGCAGCGCCTGGCGGTGGTGCCGAGGGCGATGGCGCCTGTGCGAGGCCGGGATGCGCTGGCATCGCCGCCGTCGTCGGTGCGAGCGGCAGGTTCTGTACGGGCGACGCGGTCGCTCCGCCGAGCGAAGCCGCGAGCGGCGATGTCGCGCCGAGCGGCATCGTGAGATCCATCTTGTGCGGCGGCTTTCGGGCGGGCGGCGCAGCGGGCGGCGAGGCGATGCCTGGCGTGAGCGGCTGCGCGAGCGGCGCCGTCGTGGGCTGCGCGGTGGCGACGTCCGGCGCGGTCGGCGGCGGCGGTGGCGGCGCGGAAGGCGGGAGGTGCGGCGCGCCCGTCGGTGCGTTGTGCATGAGCATCGTTCCGGCGAACGGCGGTGGCCGCTGCGACGCCCGCGCGACCGCCGCGCGCACGTCGCGCATGGCATCGTTCATCGATGCATCGGCGATCGTCGCCCCCACGTCACGCCGCGGTGCGGCCGGCGCGCGCGAGGTCATCGCCTCTTTGAGCGCGCTCCAGAACACGCCAACGTCGTGCGGACGGTCCTGCGGATTCTGCGCGACGGCACGGACGAAGAGCTCTTCCGCCGCGGGCGGAAGCGACAGGCCGAGGCTGGAGGGGGAAGGCGAACCGGTCACCGGATCGATCGCCTTGAAGAGCCCCTCCGCGAGCGTCGATGCAGGGCGGATCTTCTCGCCCTTCATGCACTCGAGCAGCACGAGGGCGAGCGAGTAGACGTCGGTCCACGGGCCGATCTTGCCGGCCTTGCTCGTGAACTGCTCCGGTGCGCCGTACGAAGGCGAGCAAAAGTGGACGCCGGCAGCCGTCTCCACGCTCGGACGGATCCCGATGCTCTCGTCGGAGAGGATCTTCGCGAGGCCGAAGTCGAGGACCTTCACGCGGACGCCTTCGCGCGTGCGGGTGATGAAGAGGTTACCGGGCTTGATGTCCCGGTGAACGACATCGTGCTGGTGCGCGTACGCGATCCCGTTCACCGCGCCGTCGAGCAGGCTCACCGTCTGCTCGAGCGTGCGGGCGCCGAGGTTCTGCGCCTTTCGCTCCTTCAGCTCGGCGCTCAGCGTGCAGCCGTCCAGCCACTCGAGCACCATGTACGGCGTCATCTCGCGCGTGACCGGCGCGACGACTGCGCCGCCGCCGAGGCAGCGGACGATGTCGAGATTCCCCTGCGAGAGCCGGTAGAGGATCTTCGTCTCGTCGCGGAAGCGGCCGGCGATCTGCTCGCGGATCGCATCGTCGGCGCGCGACACGGCGGCGATGCGCAAGCACTTGATCGCGACGTGCTCGCCGAGCGCGAGGTGGAAGCCGCGGTAGATCAGCCCGAAGCCGCCCGCGTCGACGCATGCGTCGAAGCGCACCTGGTCGACGGTGCTCCCGACGAGCCCGAGCACGTCGTTGGGCCCCCGCGCATTCATTCCGCGCGCCAGCATACCGCCTCGGGCGTGGCCCGTCTGCTACCCTCCACGCGATGACGGAACGGCGGCCGGTGCGGAGTATCTGCGTGTTCTGCGGGTCTCGTCCGGGCACCGATCCCGCTTTCGCTGATGCTGCGGCCGCGCTCGGAACGGCCATCGCCCGGCGCGGGCTGCGCCTCGTGTACGGCGGCGCGCGCGTCGGCCTCATGGGGCGCCTCGCGAACGCGGCGCTCGCGGCGGGTGGTGACGTCGTAGGCGTCATCCCGAACGGCCTCGTCTCGAAGGAGATCGCTCACGACGCCCTCGGCGAGCTCTACCTCACGGAGACGATGCACGAGCGGAAGGACCGCATGATCGTGCTCGCCGACGCGTTCATCTCGCTGCCCGGCGGCTTCGGCACGTACGACGAGCTCTTCGAGGTGATCACGCTCGCGCAGATCGGCTTCCACGACAAACCGAGCGGCCTTCTCAACGTGAACGGGTACTTCGACCCGCTCGTGCGTCTGCTCGATCACACGATTGCTCAAGGCTTCGCCGCGCCTCAGCATGCGGGTCTCTACGTGGTCGAAGACGAGCCGGAGAGCATGCTCGACGCGCTCCTCCGCTGGCGGCCTCCCGTGCTCGGCGAGAAGTGGGTCGACCGCCGATGATGACCGCGCCGCCAGGGATGGATTCGGCGCTCTGGACGCGCCTCCGGGCCGAGGCGTTCGCGCGTGCCCGCGGCGCCGAGCCGGCCCACGACTTCTTCCACGTCGAGCGCGTGGTCGCGAATGCGCGGGCGATCGCGAAGGGCGAAGGGATGAACGCCGCGTCCGAGGCGATCGTCGCGACCGCTGCGCTGCTGCACGAGCTCTTCACGTATCCGAAGGGCCATCCCGACTCCGCGCGCGCGGGTGACGTATGCGCGCGGCACGCTCGCGAGCTCCTCGAGCACGAAGCGGCGCCGAGCACGTTCACGGATGCCGTCGTGGACGCGATCCGCGATCATGCATTCTCGAAGGGCGTAGAGCCCGACGCGAAGGAGAGCCGCGTGCTCCAAGATGCCGATCGCCTCGACGCGGTCGGCGCGATCGGGCTCGCCCGCATGTGGGCGACGTGTGCGGACATGAAGCGGCCGTTCTACGCGCCGGAGGACCCGTTCTGCGATGCGCGCAACCCCGACGACAAGGAGTGGGGGCTCGACCACGTCTACAAGAAGCTGCTCGCGATCCCGGCGCGCCTGCACACCGCGACGGCGAAGGGGCTCGCCGAGCAGCGCGTCGCGTTCCTGCGGACGTACCTCGATCAGCTCCGCGCCGAGATCACGCCGGGCTGAGCCGAGCCGGTTCCTTCGAGCGGCGCGTGCGCAGCCAGACCAGCGCGAACGCGGCGGCGTAGAGCACGGCCACCACGATGAGGAGCGCGCGGTGCCCGGTGACGAGCGAGAGGTACTCGGCGATGCCGCCGGCGACGGAGCCGAGCAGGTTCGACGCGAGGCTCCGCGGCGTCTCCTTCGACTCGCCGAGTAGGCGCGCGAAGATCACGTTCGCGAACATGACGGGCGAGAGCGCGGCGACCGTGCCGACGACGTAGCGGGCGGTCGGGTCCGCGAGCACGAGGCGCTCGGGGGGAACCACGTACACGAACGCGAGCGCGAGGCCGAGCGCGACGGCCCACGGCCAAGGGGTTCGGCTCGCCGCACGCTTCGTGACGGCGATGCCGGCGAGCACCATCGTGAGAATGCCCGCGATGACGAGCGCGGTCGTCAGCCACGTCGTCCCGAAGAGCAGGCCGAAGGTGACGATGCTCTTCGCCTCGAGCAGCATGAACGCGGCGCCCATGAAGAACATGGCGCCGTCGATGCGGAAGGTGTGAACGAAAGATCGCGGTGGAGACGTGCCTTCGTCTCCCGCGCGCGCGGCGAGCCAGGCGAACGCGGCGACGAGCACGACCGACAGCACGGCGATGGCGGCGAGCGCACGCGCGTAGAGCTGCGGAAGATGCGGCCGCGCGAGATACAGGAACGGCCAGTCGTCGGTCGCGGGCGGAGGCGCAAGGGCGACCGCCTCGGGGGGCGCGAGCTGGATGTCGCGAACGCCCGGCCCGGCCATCAGCACGGCCGATGCGCGCGGGTCGGAGAAGACGAGCGGCGGCTCGTCGAACGCGAGCGTCAGCATGTTCGCGAGCTTCGCGACGAGCCAGGGCTCGCGGAAGTGGTTGTACACCGCGAAGACCCCGTCAGGTGCGAGATGCGTGCGCACTGCACGGAATGCCTCGACGGTGAAGAGATAGCTCTCCATCCGCATGTTCGCGTGGCCCGACACGGTGCCGGTCGAGTCCGGAAGGGCGTAGACGACGAGGTCGTAGCGCTCGTTCGTGCTTCGCAGGAAGGCGCGACCGTCGTCGTTGTACGTCGTCACGCGCGGCGAGGAGTACGGCCGGTCCGGGTGCAGCGCACGGCCGACGTCGAGCGCGAGCGGGTTGATCTCGACGGCGTCGACGTGCGCGGCGCCGAAGTGGAGCGCGACGGCGACGTCGTTGCCCGCGCCGGAGCCGATGACGAGCACGCGCTCGTAGCGGCGCTTCTTCACGATGCCCGATTCGCCGTAGACCTCGTTGTAGAGCGTCTTCCCGGGGATGAAGCGGTGCGCCTGCATCCCCCAGATGCCGTTGCCCGCGAGCGCGCAGTCGCCGCTCGGCGCGCACTTCACCTCGCTCCGGTAGTAGGGCGACCACGTGCTGCCGATGTCGAGCCAGGCGACGAAGCCGACGATCGCGACGGAGAGCACGCCCGCGACGACGAGCGCGTCACGGCGCGCGCGCTCGGTGCCGAACGCGCAGAGGCCGAGCACGCCGGCGAGGACGAGCGAGAACCAGACCGCCGGCTTCACGAGCACGAACGAGCCCGCGGTGAAGAGCGCGATGCCGAGGATGCTGCCAGCGATGTTCACCGCGTACGCGCGGAGCGGAGGCAGCGCATCGAAGAGCCTGCCCATCGCTTGCCCGAGGAGCGAGAACATCAGCGCGACGACGACGAACGCGACGCTGACGAAGACCTCCGGGTCGACGCGCATGCTCGGGTCGTCGCGGACGGCGGTGTACTCGCCCCAGAACAGCGCGCCAGGGTCGAGGATCTCGAGCGCGGGACGCGCGACGTGCACGAGCCCGCAGTACAGGAGCAGGACCAGGGGCAGCGCAGGGAGGAGCGTCTCTTTGCGCTTCGCGAGGAGGAGGCCGGAGCCGAGCCCCACGAAGCTCGCGAGCACGAGGAAGTTCGTGAAGAACCCGACGTTCTTCACGTACGCGTTCGTCCAGCGGACGACGAGGAGCTCGAAATAGAGCGCCGTCGCGCTGAGAACGAACAGCTCGACGTCGCGTCGGCTGGCCTTCACGTCACGCCGTCAGGTCGGGACCGAGTAGGCCTTCTTCCACGTCGACCGGTACTCCGCTTCCTCGGCATCCCAGCGGGCGTCGTCCCAGCCGAGCTCCGGCTGGGCAATCGCGCGGATGCGAGCGACGTCGTCGAGGCCGCCGTTCGGCAGGAGGAGGCCCAGCCGCACGCGTCGAAGCAGCAGATCGGAGAGCGTCACCACCGCTTCGGTGCGCGCCGCATGACGGAGCTCGCTCCAGAGCGCGATGGATCCATCGATGGGCGCAGCGAGGTCGCGCGCGGCGAGGACGTCGGCGATCTCCGTGCCGAAGCGGCCGAGCAAGCGGACGCGCTGCGCTTCGTCGATCGACGTCGGCCATTCGATTTCTTCCGGCGCCGCGTCGAAGATGCGCGTGCGCGGCCCGAGGCCGCCGAGCTCTTCTTCCGCGGCCGCGAGCGCATCGCGCGCCATCACGACGAACGTAGTGAGCTTGCCGCCGCTGATGGTGAGAAGCCCGTCTTCCTTCCAGATGGCGTGCTCGCGCGACTCCTTCGACGGATCGCTCTTGCCGGTGTCGATGACCGGGCGAACGCCGGCCCACGTCGAGATGATGTCTTTCTCGGAGAGCTCGAGAGCCGGAAACGCCTTTTGCAGCGCCTCGAGGAGGTACTCGGTCTCGCCCGAGCTGATCGCGGGCTCGTGATCGAGGTCGCCGTGATCGACGTCGGTCGTCCCGAAGATGCTGACGCCCTCCCACGGGATCGCGAACACGGCCCGCTGATCGCGCGGATGCAGCAAGCTGACCGCCTCGGGGAGCGGAAGGCGGTCGGCCTTGAACGTGAGATGGCTGCCGCGGATGCGGCGAAGGCGCTTCGCGTGACCGAGCTGGCCGCGGAGCTCGTCGGCCCACGCGCCCGTCGCGCTGATGACCATCTTGGCCTTCACCTCGACGGTGCGGGAGCTTCCCGGCGCCATGTCGCGCACGACGACGCCGCACACGCGACCGTCGTTCGTGCGGAGGAGCGAGTCGGCGCGCGCGTAGTTCAGCGCGGTGCCTCCGTGGCGGACGCCTTCGCGGAGCACGCGAAGCACGAGGCGCGCATCGTCGGTCTGCGCATCGAAGTAGCGGTAGCCGCCCTGCACCGCCGACCCGGTGAGCGGCGGGATGCGCTTCGTCAGCTCCGCCTTGCTCTGCGCCTCGTGCGCCCACTTCCACGCGAGCGCGTCGTACATCGCGAGGCCGACGCCGTACATCCACTTCGGCATCTGGTCGCCGGGAAACGCGGCGAGCGAAAACGCGAGCGGATCGACGAGGCCCTTGCCCTCGCTCATCAGACGCTCGCGCTCCTTCACGGACTTGCGCGTGACGAGGAACTGACCCTGCCGGAGGTAGCGGAGGCCGCCGTGCACGAGCTTCGTCGAGCGGCTCGACGTGCCGCTCGCGAAGTCCTGCGCCTCGACGAGAAGCGTCTTCTTTCCGTGACGCGCGGCTTCACCGAGGATGCCCGCACCGGTGATTCCGCCTCCGATGACGACGAGATCCCACTCCTCGTTCGAGCTGCGAAGCGTGCTCCAGACCTCGTCCCGATAACCGCGCGTCCACATCCGCTGCCAAGCCTCGTTAGCGATAAGGTTAGGGTCAGCGTAGCAGGGAAACCAGGGCGGCCCGTGATAGAGTGGCCGGCCGCTACAGCAAGCGAATCAGGGGGAGAGGTAAGCCATGTCGCTCGTCGAGAACGCGGTTCAGGTCGGCGGTTCGGTCGCTTCGGCTCATGCTCACGCGCAGGGCTCGCGTCCAGGACGTGAGTCGAACGGGGGAGTCGCAGGTCACGCGGGCGCGTTTGCCGAGCTCTCGGGCCTGCTCGGAAAGATGAAGGCGGCGCAGCGGAAGAGCGGCGCGCCCGACTACGACACGCGCATCGAGCACCTCGACAAGCTCGAGCGCGCCGTCGTTGCGCGCAAGCACGACATCGCGAAGGCCATCAGCATGGACTTCGGCGTCCGCTCGAAGCACGAGACGCTCTTCGCCGAAGTGATGATCGTGGTGAACGCGATCAAGCACGCGCGCGCGCACCTCCACGAGTGGATGGAAACCGAAGCGCGCGACGTCTCGTGGATGTTCCTGCCGGGCCGCGCCGAAGTCGTCATGCAGCCCCTCGGCGTCATCGGCATCATCTCGCCGTGGAACTACCCGATGCAGCTCGCGCTCGCGCCGCTCGTCGGTGCGCTCGCGGCGGGCAATCGCGCGATCATCAAGCCCTCGGAGCTCGTGCCCGACACGTCGGAGCTGCTGAAGACGATCATCACGGAGACGTTCGCGCCGGACCACGTTTCGGTGGTCACCGGCGGCGTCGACGTGGCGGAGGCGTTCTCGCATCTGCCGTTCGATCACCTGGTGTTCACGGGCTCGACGCGGCTCGGGAAGATCGTGATGAAGGCGGCGGCCGAGAACCTCGTACCGGTGACCCTGGAGCTCGGCGGCAAGTCACCGGCGATCATCGGCGAGGGCTACTCGATCGCGAAAGCGGCCCAGCAGATCATGCAGGGCAAGTGCCTCAACGCGGGGCAGACCTGCATCGCGCCGGACTACGTTCTTCTGCCGAAGGGACGCGCCGATGCGTTCGTCGAAGAGTGCCGCACGGCGTTCGCCGCGATGTACCCGCGCATCCAGACGAACAACGACTACACGGCGATCATCAACGACAAGCACTACCAGCGCCTCCAGAGCTACCTGGACGACGCGCGGAACCGCGGCGCGAAGCTCGTCGAGCTGAATCCGGCGAAAGAGGAGCTCGATCCGAATGCGCGCAAGATGGCGCCGGTGATCGTGCTGCACGCGAAGGAAGACACGCTCCTCATGCAGGAGGAGATCTTCGGGCCGATCCTCCCGGTGCGCACGTACGAGAAGCTCGAGGAAGCGATCGAGTACGTGAACGATCACCCGCGGCCGCTCGCGCTCTACTACTTCGATCACGATCAGAAGCGCATCGACAAGGTGCTCGCGGAGACCATCTCCGGCGGCGTGTGCATCAACGAATCGATGCTGCACGTCGCGCAGGACGACCTTCCGTTCGGCGGCGTCGGCCCGAGCGGCATGGGCGCGTATCACGCGCGCGAGGGCTTCGAGGCGTTCACGAAGAAGAAGCCGGTGTTCTATCAGAGCCGCATCAACGGCATGGGCCTGCTCCGGCCGCCGTACGAGAAGAACATCGACTTCGCGCTGAAGATGCTCCTCGGGAAGTAAGCCGGGGAGGAGGCGAGGAGGGGCCGAGCATGGCGACGCAACGCGATCACGACCGGGCGCTGAAGGAGCTCCGCGCGCTTGGTCTCACGTATCCGGGCACGCACTTGAAGAGCCCGTGGCCGGATCACCTCGACCTGGCGGTGAACGACAAGACGTTCGCGTACCTGTGCAAGGACGGGCAGCCGTTCAGCATCTCGTGCAAGCTGCCGGAGTCCGCCGCGGCGGCGCTCGCGCTCCCCTTCGCGAAACCGACGGGGTACGGCCTCGGCAAGAGCGGATGGGTCACCGCCTCGTTCGAGAAGAACGAGGAGGTACCCGTCGATCTCTTCAAGGCCTGGATCGAAGAGAGCTACCGCGCGCAGGCGCCGAAGAAGCTCGTGAAGGCGCTGGGTGGCGGGGACGGCGCGGGTGGCGCGGCGGCGCCCGCGGGTGGCGCGGCGGCGCCCGCGAAGGGGAAGGCGAAGGCGAAGGCGAAGGCGAAGGCGGGAGCGAAAGCGCCAGCGGAACCGAAGCCGAAAGCGAACGCGTTCGCGAAGGCGAAGGCGAAGGGGGCCGCGAAGCCGAAGGCGTCCGCGAAAGCGAAGGGGTCCGCGAAAGCGAAGGCGTCCGCGAAAGCGAAGGCGTCCGCGAAGGCGAAGGCGTAGCCGAAGCGGACAAACGAACGTGGCGCGGGCAGGGCAGACCTCCGGGTCGCTCGCCGCGCGCCTTTCGTCGCTCGTCATCGCTGCTGCGCGAATCGGGGCGGCTCGTCGTCGCTCGTCATCGCTGCTGCGCGAATCTCAGAGGCTGCAGAGAGCCTTCGCCTGATCGGCCTTGTTCGCGCGGATCGCGTCGACGACGCACTGCTTCTTCGCGCAGATGCTGCGCGGGAGCTCGCCGCCCGAGGCGCGCTGCAGGATCTTGAGGCCCGGCAGGTCGCGCTTCGCGAACGAGCAGACCATGTCGCGGCGCGCGTGGGCCTGGAAGTCGTAGGGGCGGCCGGCGACGCCGCCTTCCCACTTCATGTCCGGCGGCAGGTCTTTGCCATCCGGAGTCTCGGACGCGACCCACGACCCGAACATCACGACCTTGCTGTCGCCGTGCACTTTGCCCGGACGCGTGACGCCCACGTCGGTCGCGTAGTCGACGTCGATGAACTTGCCGTCGAGCGTGTCGTAGTCGGCGACCACGACGGTCTTCGCCGTCGTCGGGCTCTCGTACATCTGGTTCGCGGTCCAGACCTTGCGCATGTTGATGCCGAGGACGTGCGCGAGCTCCGTCACGTGCTCACCCATCATGCGGTTGCAGCCGGAGGAAACGTCGCCGCGGCGGAGGTACCAGACCTTGAGGTTCGCCGAAGCTTCCGCGCCCTGCGAGGTGATCGGGCCGTGGAAGGCGATGCCGTTGTTGTAGCCGAGGAAGGGGAAGCCGCCCCACGGGACGAAGTGGTTGCCTTGCGAGACCGTGTACGCGATGCCGTCCGGCCGGTACGGCTTCGCGCCGTAGAAGGAGTACGTGCCGGGACGCGAGTTCGTCTTCGGCGGCGCCGCCGTCGCGATCGGGTAGACGATGTCGAGCCGCGTGCGGCCGCCCTCGGCCTTGATCTTCACGTTCGGGAGCTCGGCGATCTCGGTCGTCGAAGCGCCCGCCGGGAGGTAACCCACCACGTGCGCCGTGTTGCCCGCGAGCGAGGCAACGACCTTCGCGTCCTTCAGGGCCGGGATCGGCCCCGAGTAGAACCAGTGGTCGTCGGCCTTCGCGATGAGCGCGTCTTCCTCGGAAGCGGCGCTCTCCTCGTCGAGAGCGTCGCTCTCGGCGGCGCATCCACCCGCGAAGATGGCAGTCGTGACAAGCAGACCGAGAACGGCGAAGCGGGACATGAAATCCTCCGTGAAGCTGGGCGGCTGGAGGACGCTTCTGCGCGTGGCGTGCCAGTAGGTGCGTGAAGGTTCGCTGCGCGAACTGTGCTCAAATGTAGGTGCACCGAGCGCGCGGCCTGGATCACGAAAGGTCCGCTTCCACTGGATCATCGGCGCGCCGCCGGGTGGCGGCGGTCGGCGTCGCCGCGGCGGCCGTGCGGGCCAGCGTGGGCGTCGCGAATGGTTCGCCGGCTAACTATTCGGGCGCCGTCCTGGCGCCCGGCCCCGGCCCGGTCGACGGCGGGTCCGGGCGAATGTTTCGCCGGCTAACTATTCGGCGCTGGCCTCCGCACCTGCCGCATGCGCGCCGGCGGCGCCGGATGTTTAGCCGGCTAACTATTCGGCGTCCGCGAGCGGCCCGCCGGCACGTTCCCCCCGGCGCCCGGCCCCCGGCCCCGGCCCGCCCCCGTCCGCCCGCTCGCGCGCGGCCGCGCCGCTCGGACTAGAGTGACCGGCGTGAAGGTGCACCAGGACACGGTCGACGTCGCTACACGCGGCAAGGGGCTCGTCGACGTCACGGGGCGCGTCGCGGACGTCGTCGCGGCCTCCGGCGTGACGACCGGGCTCTGCACCGTCTTCGTGCAGCACACGAGCGCGTCGCTCGTCATCCAGGAGAACGCGGACCCCGCCGTACGGCGCGACATGCAGGCGTGGATCGAGCGCGTCGCCCCCGAAGACCCGAAGGCGTACGAGCACGACGACGAAGGGCCGGACGACATGCCCGGCCACCTCCGCGCGAGCATCACGAAGACCAGCGAGGTCGTCCCCGTTACGGCCGGTCGGCTCGCGCTCGGCACCTGGCAGGCGCTCTATCTTTGGGAACATAGAAGAGCGCCCCACACGCGCACGCTCGTCGTGCACGTGCAGGGCGTCTGAAACGTCCACTTCTCGCGTCGGCAACCGCGCGCTCCCGCGCAACCGCGCTCGCGCCGCTAGTCGCGGAGCGGCCGGCCCTGCGCGTCGGGGACCTTGCCCATCAGCATCATGATGCCGTCGATGAGCGGCCAGAGCGCGCCGGCTCCGCACGTGAGCCACGTCACCGCGATCTGCGCAATCGCGAGGCCCATGTGGCCCGTGTAGAAGCGGCCCGCACCGAAGCTTCCGAGGAAGATCTGGAGGAGGCCCGCGACCATCTTCGACTTGTCCGAGAACGGCATGCCCGTCATCGGGTCGACGCCGAAGGGCGCGTGCGGCTGCATCATGCCGCCCATCGGTGCACCGTACGGCGCGCCGCCCATTCCGGGCGCGGGCGGCGGAGGACCGTAGCCTCCAGGCGGAGGGCCGTAGCCGCCGGGCGGCGGGCCACCGTAGCCACCAGGAGGGGGTGCATTCGGGGGGTAGTTCATTCGGAGGGCTCCTCTTGCTTCGGCGGACGGCGCGGGCGCGGCTCTTCGCGGACGCGCCGAGCTCTTCCCACGCGTCTCTCGGACTCACGAGGGTAGAGGTTTCTACGGAACCCGCAAGCGGCCCGGAGCGACGCGAAAACCGCGCGAAACGCGCGCTGTCCGATGCTCTACGCGGAGCTCGCCGAAGGGCTTCCTTCCGCGCCGCCGCCCGCGCCACTCATCTCACTCGCCAGCGAGCGCGAGCGATAGCGCGAAGCCACGTGCCCCATCCACGTCACCGCGAGCCCCATCACGCCGAGGTCGTCGAGCCACCCGACGATCGGCACGTCCGGCACGAGGTCCACGGGGCAGATCACGTACACGACGGCGGCGAGGACGAAGAGCTTGCCGAGCACCGATGCGCTCGGATCGCGGAAGTACGCGAGCAGCGCGCGAGCGCGGCCGATCTTCTCGAGCGCACGAGGGCGGGGGACCGTCTTCATCTCTGCGCCAGAAGGTGCGTCGCGCCGACCTGCCGGTCAATGCATCTCCGCGACAACGCTCGGCACTCTCGAGCTCGCGCGCCCCGGCGTCGTGCAAGAATCCCGCGCCGTGAAGATCGGAGTGATGGGCGCCGGCGCGATCGGGTGCTTCGTCGGCGGTCGCCTCGCCGCCCGCTCCGCCGCGCGCGCCCCCCTCGCCGCGGCCGGCGCGAGCAACGTCGTGCTCGTCGGCAGGCCGCGCGTCGTGTCCGAGGTCGCTCGCGCCGGCCTCACCCTCGAGGACCTCGACGGAACGCACCTCGCGATCCCGGCCGGCCGCCTCCACACCACGACCACCGCCCAGGACCTCGCGAACGCGGACGTCGTCCTCGTGGCCGTGAAGAGCCTGCAGACGAAAGAAGTGGGCGCCGAGCTCGCCTCCGTGCTCCGCCCCGGAACGCTCGTCGTCAGCTTGCAGAACGGGCTCCGCAATGCCGACGTGCTCCGCCGCGAGCTGCCGAACGCAAAGGTGCTCGGCGGGATCGTCGGCTTCAACGTGATCGTGAAAGGCGAAGGCGTCTACCGCCGCGCGACGAGCGGGCTCCTCGTCGTCGAAGCTCTCGCCGATCCGCGCGTCGCCGAGCTCGCGCGCGCGCTGCGCGACGCCGGCTTCGAAACGGAGGTCACCGAGGACATCCGCGCCAAGCAATGGGCGAAGCTCGTCATGAATCTCGGCAACGCGATCAGCGCTCTCACCGACCGGCCGACGCGCGAGGTCCTCTTCGACGCGCGCTACCGCCGCGTGCTCCGCGCCGTGATGGCAGAGGGCGTGCGCGTGATGCGCCGCGCCGGCGTTCGTCCCGCGCGCCTCGGCGCGCTCCCCGTGGGTCTCTTCCCCGCGCTCATGCGCATGCCCACGCCCCTTCTTCGCGTCGTGGCGCGCGCGCAAGCCGAGATCGACGCGGAGGCGCGCTCGTCGATGTGGGACGACCTCACGCGCGGCCGCGCGACCGAGGTCGATCTCCTGAACGGCGAAATCGTCGCGCTCGCCGCCGAGCACGGCATGCGCGCGCCGGTGAACGAACGCGTCGTCGCGCTCGTGCACGAAGCCGAAGCACGGAAAGCGGGCTCGCCGAAGCTCGGCGCCGAGGAGCTCTACGCCGCGCTCACGCGCGCTCAGTCGGCGACGACGAACCCGACGCGCCCGACGAGCTGACCGTCTTCCGTCTCGACGTCGACCGACCAGTTGCCGACGAGCCGTGCGGGCAGCTGCCCGCCCGTGAGCTGCGAGCGGAGCCGCACGGTGCCTTTGTCTTTCTTGTCGGGGGCGGCGGGATCGACGAAGGGACGAAGCGACGTCGCTTCGCTCTCGCGATGAACCTCGTGGCCATCGTGACGCCACACGTGCACGAGGCGGTCGCCTTTTCCGCCTGGCACGACGACGTCGGTGATCGCGATGAGCTTGTCGACGACCGTGGGATCGAGCTCGCGGACCTTCATGCCGAGGCGGCCGTCGGGCAGCACGATTGGCCCGACCGCGCCGTGCGCGACGTGCATGGGCACCGGCGGGATCGCCGTGCGGCCGTAGTACGCAAGCCCGAGCGCCGCGCCCAAGCTCGCGACGAAGAGGATGACCCAGCGCCTGTCCTTCAACATCGCGAGCTCGAGATGAATCGTCCAGAAGCCGAGCACGGTGATGCCCGTCGCGACGAGCAGCGAGACGACCGTGCGCGTGTCGGCGAACAGCGCCGGGACCACGAGATTGAGGCAGCCGAAGAGCGCGACGCCGTGGAACACGGAAGCGAGCGCGCGGAAGCGGAACACCACGCGATCGAAGACGATGTCGAGCGTGGAGAGGAGCGCGCACGTGCCGAGGAGGACGACGAACCACGTGTTGCCGGACCCGAACGTCGTCGACTTCCAATAGAAGGGGAGGAGGAAGAACAGCATCCCCTGGTAGAGGTTCTTCAACGCGTACGTCATCGCGAAGAAGCGGATCTTCTCTTTCGTGCCCGCGCCCTGGATGTGCTGCTGCGCACGTCCGGAGCCGAAGACGCGGAAGAAGAGAACGACGAGGAGCCACGCGGCGCCGAGCGAAATGGCGAGCCAGCGCGCGTGGTCGAAGCCCTTCTGCGCGAACACGACGACGCTGATGCCGAGCGCGAGCGCGTACGCCGAGTGCAGCCACCACAGCTTGCGCCCGTGCTTCTTCGTGAACGCACGAACGCGTTCGCGGGCGCTCGGCGCGTACGGGACCGGGTCGACGACGCGCACGTTGGGCGGACGCGTGGGCGAGGGGGCGCCGTGCGGGGCGGGCGGTGCGCCGGTGCCGGGCGGAAGCACGGGGGCAGCATAGTGCGGCGTCCGCCGCAGCGCACGAATGTGGTGCGGCATGCAGCGACGCGGACGGAGGCCGCCGCGGCGGCACGTGCGCGAGCGCGCGAGCGAAACGCGTGCGCGCGCTGGTAGTCTCGCCGGCATGCCCGGCAGGCGTGGAGCGCTCGTGTTCGTCGCGGCGTCTCTCGCCGCGTGCGCGACGACCGTTCCGCCGCGCGAGGCGCGCGCCCAAGCGGTGTACGAGCTCCGCCGGGACATCCCCGTCGACGTCGGAGTCACCGTCGCTGCGGCGGCGTTCATGATCATCACCGAGACGTACAAGGACCATCTCGCGCCGCAGATGTGCCGGTGGTGTGACTTCGACGGCAAGGGTCGCGACGTGCTGAACCCGGTCGATCACGGCATGCGCGAGCTCTCCCGGTGGAAGGACAACCGCCCGGCGCTCCGCATCGCCGACGCGACGGCGTTCGTGCTCGCGCCCACCGCTTCGATCAGCACGATGATGGCGGCGGCGATCAACGACCGCGCCGAGATCAAGTACCCGACGGACATGCTCCTCGTCCTCGAGGCGGTGGCGCTCGCCGGCGTGGTGAACCAGGCGCTCAAGTTCACGTTCGCGCGCGAGCGGCCGTTCGTGCACGTGCTCACCGAGGACGAGAAGCCCCGGCAATCGCATCCTTCGGACAACAACCTTTCGTTCTACTCGGGCCACACGACGCTCTCGTTCGCCATCGCGACGGCGAGCGGCACCATTGCCTCGCTCCGCGACTACCGCCTGAAGCACCTCGTGTGGGGGACGCTGGTGCCGATGGCCGCGCTCACCGGCTTCCTGCGCATCGCCGGCGACCGGCACTATTTCACGGACGTCCTCACCGGCGCGGTGCTCGGAAGCGCCGTCGGCATCTTGGTGCCGCTCGTCTTCCACGGCCGCGACGGCAAAGACACGGTTCCGTTCAGCACGGAGGACCAGACGCCCGTAGGCCCGGGGCCGGCATCGGCGCCGATGGTGACCATCTCCGGCGGCTTCTAGAAGCCGCAGCCGACGTACACGCCCGACGACCAGCTCCGGCCGACGATGGCGCGCACGACGGCGCAACGGCCGCGCGGCAGCTTCGTGGTCATCGTCGCCCCGCTCTCGGCGTGCGCGACGATCTCCCCGTTCACGAGAAGCGTCACGTCGCCGCCCGCCGCGCGCGCCTCGATCACGTCGGCGTCGGGATCGGTCTTCGGCCGCGCGTCTGCTTCGAGCGAGTCGCCGACGATGGCCCAGTCCGGCGAGCCCTTGGCGCGGATCTCGAGCGAGCACGCCTCGGGTGAGCGCACGCACGTGTGCGCGCCGGCGATCGCTTCGCGGACGCCTTCGATCGTCTTCTCCTTCGCGAGCACGTAGGTCGTCGGCCGTAGCCAGGAGCCGTGCGTGTCGGAGCCGCCGACGGCCGCGATGCGCCGGTGCTGCGCGCGCGCGACGCGATCGACGAGGTGCGAGGCCTCACGCAGAGAGCGGTCCTCCTCGCCGACGATGAATTGATCGCGGAGGTACGTGACGCTCGTGTTGAAGGTCTCGACGGCCTGGGCGTGCTCGGTCACCCAGGTGATCTCCGGCGCCACGGCGCGCCCGTGGAACGCGCGCCACGACAAGTTGTACGCGAGCTGCGAGAACGGCGGCTTCGGCAGGGGACGATTCACGGGATGGTTGATGGTGAGGAGCCCCCCGTGCGCGACCCAGCTCTCGAAGAAGCGCGCGGGCGTCTCGATCACCTCCTCCGCCGAGACCTCCGCGAGCACCACACTCGGGTCGGCGAACGCCATCCCGACGTGCCCATAGCGATGGTCGGTGTACTCGAAGCCGGGGATGACGAGCATCTCGGGGCGGAGCGCGTCGAGGCGCGCGCGGAGCTCGGCTTGCGTGCGGAGGACCCACGATCGCTCCTCCTCGTCATCGGCGAACCCCCCCTGCACGTGCGGCGTGAGGACGAGGAAGTCGAGCTTCTCCTCCTTGGCGAGAGACAGCGTCTCCTCGAGGCCGCGCGCCACGTGGGAGGGCGAGTCGGGCGGGAGCACGTGGCAATGCATGTCTCCCGCGAGCACCATGCGGTCGTGGACGCGCATCCCGGTTGCGGCGGTCTCGTGCGGCGCGCCGCGCATGGCGATGTCGAGCAGCGTGTTCCGCGCGCAGCCGCTCGTGGCGAACGCGCCCAGCGCAATGGCCGCGAACGCGAGCACGCGCGTGCTCATCGCTCCTCCGCGACGTGCCGCGCGATGCGCGCCATGCCTTCGGCGAGCACCGGCTCGGGCGTGAGGAGGCTCACGACGAGATGGGCGCCTCGGTCCATGTCGAAAAAATACCCCGGTTGGACGTGGACCGCTTCCTCGGCGACGAGCTCGAGTGTCCACGCCTCGTCCGTACGCGTGTCGGGCACTCGCACGATGGCGTACCAGCCTCCTTCGGCGTGGAGCACGGTCGCGAGCGGCGCGCGCGCCATTGCATCGCGTACGACCGCGAGGTTCGTGCGTACGCGTGCGAGGATCGCGTCGTGTGCCGTGCCACGCGTCGCGAGCAACGTGGGCAACGCGTGCTGCACGGGGGCGCCGACCGACAGATACGCGTCCAGCACGAGCTCGAGGCGAGCCATCGCCGCCGCGACGCGCGAACGCTCCCCGCCGACGCCGATCCAACCGAGCTTCATCTGCGGAAGGGCCGCGAGCTTCGACAACCCGGACAGCGCGAAGACGAGACCTTCGCCCTCGGCGTCGTCGAGCGCGCTCGCGAGCCTCCCTTCCGGTATGCCGTGCGCGAGCGGGTACGTCGCGAACACCTCGTCGCTGATCACCGGCAGGCCCGTGGCGAGCATCGCGGCGAGCTCGTCCCGCCCGAGATACGAGCCCGTTGGGTTGTTCGGTGAGACGATCACGATGGCCTTCGTGCGAGGTCCCACGAGACGGCGGAGCGCATCGAGATCGACGTGCCAGCCGCCCGCGTACACGAGCGGGTAGGGCCGGAGCTGCACCGAATCGAACGCGGCCAAGAACCCGAGCAGCGGATAGCTCGGCGCAGGCACGAGGATCTCGTCGCCCGGATCGCACAGCAGCTTGAAGAGGACGGCGTACGCCTCGCTCGTGCTCGCCGTCATCGCGACGCGCGCCGGCGAGATGGCAGTTCCTCGCGCCGACCAATCCCGTGCGACCGCCTCGCGGGCGACGCCCAGCCCGAGCGGCTCGGGCGCGTAGAGGAGCGCGCGTTCGTCCGAAAGCGCTGCGCGGATCGCGTCCGCCGCGTACGGGATCCCGGCCGTCGTCGGGTTGCTCGTCGTCAAGTCGAAGAGCGGGCGGCCTTCTGCGCGCGCGCGTGCGACGGCGAGAGCGAGCGCGTTCGGCTCGTCTTGCTGCGCGGTCCGTGCAGAGAAGTGCATGGCGCGTGCGGTTCTACCAGGAACGCGGGCGGGGGCGCGGCGGCGTCGTCGTGGTAGAGGAGGAGCGATGAAGCCGCTCGCGTCGCTCGGAATCGGTCTCCTCGTCGGGCTCGTGTTCACGGGGTGCAGCAAGCCGCCGGAGCCGACGCCCGAGAAGTCGGACAAGCCGGCGAGCTCCGCGACGATACCCGCGGTCAGCGCCGCGAAGGCGATGGGAAGCGTCGCGGAGCCGTCCGCAGCAGCAGGCCCTGCGGACGTCGCGTGGGACGCTCCGGCGGCGTGGCAGAGCGCGCCGAACCCGAGCACGATGCGGAAGGCGACTTACAAAATCCCGAAGGCGGCGGGCGACGACGAGGACGCGGAGCTCACCGTGTCGAGCGCGGCCGGCGGCGTCGACGCGAACATCAAGCGCTGGGAGACGCAGTTCGGGCAAGCGAAGGCGAAGGTCGAGCCGCGTTCCCCGAACGGCCTCAAGGTGAGTGTCGTCGAGATCAAGGGCACGTTCGCCGGCGGCGGGATGATGGGCGGCCCGAGCACGCCGAAGAACAACCAGATGCTGCTCGGCGCGGTCGTCGACGCCGGCGACAAGCAGCACTTCTTCAAGATGGTCGGCCCGGAGAAGACGGTCAGCGCGGCGCGGAAGGACTTCGAGGCGCTCGTCGCGAGCCTACGCGCAAAGTGACCTTCGCGAGCTGCGGGGCGCGAGCGGCGCGCGGCGCGGCCGGTACGTCGAGCGGCGCGTCGCACTCGCTTCGTAGCTTGCAGCCCGCGCAGTCCTTGCCGCGCCAGATCGCGTCGAAGCGCGCCTGCGCGGCATCGAGCATCGCCTCGCTGTCCGTGACGATGCCCATCTCGAAGTTACGACGCCCTTCGCCTTTCGCGCCGAGCCCTGCGCCGGTGAGGTTCGCGCTGCCCAAGTAGAGGAGCTTGCCGTCGATGGCGATCATCTTCAGGTGAACGCGCGGACAGCGGCGCATCTGGATGCGTGACCCACCGGCGGTCGCGAGGCGCGCGAGCTCGCGGGCGAGCGGACCGGACGGAGGGGATGCGTGGAGGATGCAAACGTCCACGCCGCGCTTCACGAGGTCGGAGAGCGTCTCGAAGAAGGAGATGTACCGGCCACGTGCGCGCGCGCGCGTCCCGATGGGGGCCTCGACCATCATCGTCTTCAGGTTCGCGGTCGCGATCCAAACGCTGACCTGGGCGCTCGCGACGGCCTTGGCGACGAGCTCGTCGTAGTGCGCGCCGTCGACCAGGAGCTTCGCTCTGATGCTGCGCGCCGCAGCGTAATCGTGCGAAATCCGGCTCGAATTGCGCATATCGCACATGATACTACTTTCACCTTGCCGGTGCGTGGAATCGCGCTAGAAGGGCCGCCCATGAAGCTCGACACCCTGAAGCTCCTTCTCGCATCGCTTGCCGTCTCCTCCTTCGCCGTCGTCGGCTGCGCCGCCGATGCGACGCCCTCCGAGGACGACGCGGCCGAGGACGTCGAGGTCTCCGAGGCGGAGATCTCGTCCCGCTCGAAGCAGTTCGTGGGCGACTTCTCGTGGAGCGCCGCGCTCTCCGGCAACTTCGTCGACTTCGAGCACCTCTCGCTGCATGCGGACGGCACGTACGACGCGAGCGTCGACGCGCTCCTCGTCGACCCGAAGGTTCGCTGCATCACGTTCCCCTGCACGCTCGGCGAGAGCGGCACGTGGACGACCGTGAAGAGCCAGGGCAAGCTCAAGATCAAGGTCGACCCGACCGGCGCGAAGCCCGCGCGTAGCTACTTCGCCGCGATTTCCGGCAAGGAGCTCTCGCTGAAGCGCTTCGGCACGACGACCAAGCTGTTCAAGAACGTGGCCCCGCCGGTCAGCTGCGCGGCGATGCTCTGCGCGCCCGGCACGACCTGCATCGACACGCCGACGGGCGGCGAGTGCGTGCCCGTCGCGACCTGCGCGGCGACGCTCTGTGCGGTCGGCACGATCTGCGTCGACAAGCCGACCGGCGCCGAGTGCATCCCGGCGACGCCGCCGAAGGGAGCCTGCGTGAAGACCGGCTGCTCGGGTCAGATCTGCGCCGACAGCCCGCGCTTCTCGACCTGCGAGTTCCGCGAGGAGTACGCCTGCTACGCGACCGCCGCGTGCGAGCGCCAGGCTGACGGCAAGTGCGGCTGGACGCAGACGCCGGCGCTCCAGGCCTGCCTCGACAGCCACTGAGCACGGCAGTGACGTGATGGCGGCGCGGTCTTCGCGCCGCCACGCTTCCTTCCTTGCCTAAGCCTTTTCGACGCCGCGTCGGTCCCCCCGACGCGGCGTCCTGCTTTTGTTGGCGGCGCAGGCGAATGCGGCTCAGGCCGCGTCGCGCACGGTCGCCGTGTCGAGGATCGCGAGCGAGCCTTCGAGCGTGTCGCAGCGATTGAGCTGCTGGCGAAGCTGCGAAGCGCCGCGGAGCCCGGCGAGGTAACCGGAGAGGTGCCGACGCGTGACGCGCACGCCGTACGGCTCGCCGCGCTCCTCGACGTTCGCGCGGAGATGCGCGCGGCACAGCTCGAGCCGCTCTTCGTCGGTCGGTGGCGCGACGTGCCGACCTTCACGAAGGAGGCCGTACGCCTCGCGGAAGATCCACGGATGCTCGATGGCGCGGCGTCCGACCATGACGCCGGCGCAGCCCGTCTCGTCGAGCGCGCGCCTCGCGTCTTCCGCGCTCTTCACGTCGCCGTTCACGATGACCGGAATCGAGACGACCTCGCGCGCCTTGGCCGCCCACGACCAATCCGCGGAGCCGGAGTGACCCATCGCCGCCGTTCGGCAGTGGATGGTGAGCGCCGCGACGCCGGCGTCTTCGAGCCGACGGGCGAGATCGACGATGGGCATGTGCGACTCGGGGCCGAGCCCGATGCGCGTCTTGACCGTCACCGGGAGGCTCACGCTCGAGACGACCATCTTCGCCATCGCGACCATCGCCGCCGGCTCGCGCAGCCAGCCCGCGCCTGCGCTTCGACCGGCGATCTTCGGCACCCAGCACCCGCAGTTGATGTCGAGGAAGAACGGCTCCGCTTCTTCGGCGAACCGCGCGGCCTCGGCGAGGCGCTCCGGGTTCGCGCCGTAGATCTGGATCGCCGTGAGCTCGTCGTCGTCCGCGAGGCGGATCTTCCGGCGCGCGTTGCGGCAGCCGCGGAGGAGCCCCTCCACGTTGACGAACTCCGTCATCGCCACGTCGCTGCCCACGCCGCGGCACAGGCGACGGAACACCATGTCCGTCACGTCCTCCATGGGGGCGAGGATGACGGGCTTCTGCTGGTAGAGCTGACGGAGCTTTTCGAAGTTCGGATGCACGGGACGGGCGTGCTTTAGCGCATCTCGCGCCGCTCGGCACGCGCGGCGCCGCGCGGGCTCGGCCCCGCCGCCGTCACGGGCCGAAGAAGATGGGGTTCGATGCGGCGAAGGGCTTACGGCCGGGGTGGAGAGGGCTGAGGTCGCCGTCCGCGCCCGCGCCTTTGCCCCGCGCGTGGAAGACGACGTAGTGCCGTGCGCGGCTCTCGCTCGGCTGGACGTCGACGGTCACCGCGTACTTCTTGCCGGGTCCGGGATCGGCCGTCGGCGTGAGCGGCAACGTCTGCGTCGGCTTGCCGTCGACGATGACCTCGAGCTCCGTCGCCGAGAGCCAGCTCGGGCACGCGATGCTCACCTGGTAAGGGCCGCGCGCCGCCGTGCCGCCCGGACCGATGCCGCCGGGCCCCTGCACGGTCATCGTGAGGCCGCCGCTGACGACCGCGGCGCCCGCGCGGAGCACGTCGCGCACGATCTCGGCCGAGAGCTTCGTCGGATCGTCGTGACCGAAACGTAGGCACGTGCGCGGGTAGCCGACCGGCGAGGTGCGCTCGCGATGGCTGTCCGAGTTGCCGACGGCCCAGAACGTCTTGCCTGCGTCGAGCAGCGCGTACCAGTCGCCGACGGAGCTCCCGCGGTTGCTGTCGTAGTCGCTGTCGTTGAAGACCTCGATCGCGCCGAACTGATCGCTCCACAGCTCGGGATCACCGGAAGCCTTCGCGCGGTCGAACTGTGCCTGCGCGAAGTAGCCCTGGAAGCCTTGGCTCGTCGGGTGGTTCACGATGAGCACCGGCTTCTCCGGCAGCTCGTTCACCGTGCGGAAGAACTCGGCCGGCTTCTTTCCGACCCAGTCGACGGCCCCGTTGTTCACCGCGTCGGGGCGCGGCATGAGCGGCACGACGCCGAAGTGACCCCACGTGAACGTGGTGAGCTCCTCCGACGAGAACCCGAACGCCCACTTCGCGAGGCCGAGCCGCTGGATGATCGGCTGAAAATCGATGACCCACTCGTGCTCGCTCGAGACCGGCACTTCGAGCCCGTCTGCGATCGCACCCTTCACCTTCAGCTCGGGGAGATCGTCGGAGTCGGCCGAGTAGTGCGAATGGATGTGGAAGTCGGCGCACATGACGCCGGTGGAATCGACGCTGCGGAGGAGCGAGGCGGTGATCGCCGTCGTCTTCCCGGCTTCGGCGGCCGCGGGTGCGTCGTAGAGCTCGTACTCGTAGCCGCGGGTGACGATGACGCGATGCTGACCGGGAGGAACGGGGAGCGCGATCTTCCCTGACGTCGAGAACTCCTGCCAGAGCCGGCCGTTGGGCTCGTCGTCGGTCACCCCGAATGCGGCCGGCGCCCGCGCGATCGCGGCCGAGGGGATCACCTGCACGCGCGTGGGAATGAGCTCCTTCGTCGTCGCGTCTTCCGACGTGACCTCGAGGATCGCGCGCTTCGGCAGCACGACATCGACGTTCGATGCGGCCGCCGGTGCCAGCGTCGCCGGCTGGATCGCCCATCCCTTCGCGGTCGCCGTCACCTGCGCGTCACCCTGCGGAACGTGCAGCACGTACGCGCCGTTCGCGTCCGCCGTCACGCGCGTGAGGTAGCGGCCGTCCGGCGCGGTCGCGTGCACGAGCGCGTTCGGAACCGGAGCGCCGTCGGTCTCCTTCACCGTGCCACGCACCTCGCGCCACGCCGCCTCGCCGAGCGCGGCGCGCTTTGCTTCGAGCACGCCGTCGAGCCCGGGGCCGCCGACGACGACCTCGGCGTAGTCGACCGTCTTCGTCGCGCACGCGTCGACCGCGAGGCCGTTCGTGCTGAACATCTGGAAGCCGCTGAGGCCGATCTCCGTGCGGATCGGGCCGCTCAGCGAGCGGTAGAGGAACGCGCCGCCCGTGAGCGGAGAAGCGAACGCGACCCAAGGGACCTCGCCCTTCGGTTCGCCGAAGCCGAACGGCTCGGTGAACGCTTGGCTCCGGCTCGAATGGAAGAACCCGAAGAACTGCTTGTTCTGGAAGTCGACGGCTTCGGTCCGCGTGTTGAGGAGGTGCAGCCGCAGCGTCACGCGCGTCGCGCCGGGCTCCAGCACGTAATCGAGCGCCGCCGGAAAGTCGTACTCGTCCGGGATGAGCGTGCGGAACGTGTCGAGGAACGGGATGCTCGAGAGCTTTCCGGAGGCGCGCACGATGGCCGCCTTACCGTCGGAGCCATCGGCGATGACCGACACCTTGTCGGGCTGCACGGTCTGCCGCGAGAGCATGACGAGCGTCTCGTTGTATTGCGAGACGCCGGTCGGGCGGCCATCCGGCCCGACCGGCTCGAGCGCGAGGATCTCGCCTCCGAACGGGTCGTATCCGTCGCTCGGCCCTTCGGCCTCGACGTAGACCGCGATGCGATCGTTCGCGAGCACGAAGTCGCCGGGGCGCACCTTGTGCCGTGCGTTCTCGTTCTGCACGATCTGGCTCGCGTCGCGGATGCGTCCGGCGCGCGCCTGCCCGGCCGCCTTTGCGCCGAACGGATCCGGCGATCCGTCGGTGCCGTTCGGGAAGCGGAACGCCGCCGTCGCGGTGCCCTCGCACGTCGGTTCGGTCGGTACGGGATCACCGCTGTCGGGATCGGAGGAGCAGGCGAACACGGCGGCGCCGAGGGCACCCGCCGCGACGAAGCAAAGCGCGCGGAAGCTCATGTCCATCGATGCTAGGCGCACGGGCGGCCTCCCGTCACGTCGGGGACACGAATGTGACGGCCGTGCTCGTCACGCGAGCGGGCGCCACCAGCTCTTCACGCGGTCCCACGTGGTCAGGTTCTTCGTGAGCTCTCGACCCGCCTCGAGCGCTTGCGCGCGCATGGCGATCGCGTCGCCGCGGCCGACGACGAAGCCGTACCGCGTTCGCGCGTAGATCGCCGCGGCGTTCGCGAGCGCCGGTCCGGCGAGGCCCTTCTCGGCGATGCGCGCGAGGAGCTGCTCCACGGAGTCGGACGCGAGCGGGATGACGCCGGCGTCTTCCGCGGCGATGCGCACGTACTCCCAGTTGTTGTCGATGCGCTCGGTCGGCGGCGTCGGGAACACGGGCGTGAGCAGGTGCGTCCGCAAGAGCGCGCGCTTCGCCGGGCGATAGAGGACGACGAGCAGGAGCAGCGGCCAGAGGTTCACTGCCGTGTTCTTGGCGGCCTCGGCCATCTGCTTCAGCTGCCGCATGATGGCTTCGCCATCCATCTTCGGCGTGCGGTCTTTCTCGGGCTCGGGCTTCTCGACCCGATCCGGCCGCGGCTTGCTCGCGTGGTCGCCTTTGCCGGTGCGCCACAGATAGGGCGCGAGCACCGCGGTGAACGCGAAGAGCACGGCGGCGGCGACGAGCATCGGCAGCACGTTTCGGCGTGGAATCGCGCCCACCGAGGCTTTCTTCGCGATGCGTCGACCCACGGCGCCGGAGAGCGCCTGCCACAGCTCGACGCGCACCGCTTGCTTCGCGGCCAAGTAGAAGAGCCAGAGCACGAGGAAGCACGCGAGGAAGAAGAGCGGCACCGGCAGCCACGCCGTGACCTTCTCCTGCTCCCACGCGTTGATGCGGCCTTCGTTGTTGATGATGACGAACACCGCGCCGATCCAGCCGACCGCCGGCCAGAACGACGCGAACAGCTCCCAGCGATGCTGGAGCGCGAGCATCCCGCACGGGAATGCCCAACAGAAGACGAAGAACGCGAGCGCCAGCTCCTTCGGGATCGGCGCAACCATGAGCGCCCAGATCCCTCCGTAGGCGAGAAGGCCGCCGGCGATGAACACGGGCAGCGCCCGAAGGCGCAGCACGGAGACGAGCAGACCGCCGAGGATCCCGGCGAACCCGGCGCCGAGGATGATCATGAGGATGAGCAGGTCTTTGTCGCCGCGCTCGTACCAGAGGAACGTCGCCGCGAGCGCAAGGAAGCCTCCGCCGCAGAACACGAGGTACGCGAGCGCCGGACGAAGCGCGAGGCGGAGTGCCTGCACGAAGGGCGGCGTCCAGCGAGCGACCCGGGAGCGGTTCACGACGCGTCCCTCACGGCGCCTCGAGGGAGAGAACGAGGCCGCGCCGGCGAACGAGGAGCACGGGCGCATTCGCCGAGCGCGCGTGCTCGACCGCGTACCCCGCCGCTTTCGCGAGCTCGCGGCGCACGACGTCGGCGTGCGGCGGTTTGGGTGTGAAGAGCTTTCGCCAGTGGATCCGGTTGTCCTCGGCGCCGACCGGATAGTCGTAGAAGAGGAGGCGCTTGATCGGTCCGAGGGCGTCCTTCGGTGTGTCGAGCACGACGGTCGAGCCGTCTGCCACGACGTAGCTCGTGCCGGCCGCCGGGCGCTGGCCGCCGAGCCACAGGCCTGCAGAGACGATGACGCTGCTCGCGGGCTTGCCTGGCGACGACGGCATCGCCGGGATGTGTGCGAAGAGCGCGTCGACCGAGACGTCGTTCTGCCACGCCGCGTCCGAGCCGATCGCCCGCCACTTCCGCTCCTCACCACGCTTGCACTCGATCTCGCGAACGATCGTGGCGTCTCCGTCGCGCACGGCGGCGACGAGCGAGACCGACTCGCCGCGGCGGAGCAGCGTGTGCGCGAGACCAATCCACCCTTCGACGAGGAGGTCGAGCACGTCGTCGAGCACCTCCGGCGCACGGGCGATCGCGCGTTCGCCTTCTTTCACGGCGCGACCACCGGTGTTCGCCGCCATCCGCCAGCCGGGCGGCAGGTACGTGTCGAGCACGAGGCGCACCTTCGAAGGCGCGAACGGCACCGACTCGGCGACGCGCACGATGAGCTGCCCCGTGTTGATCGAATGCTTCCAGTGCACGCGACGGAGGTCGTCGCCCTGCACGTACGGTCGCGTCCGGAAGTGCTCTTCCGTCGCGATGCGCGAGAGGATGCTGAGCGGGCCCTCCGACTTCGTCATCGACTTCGGCCGCCGCTCGAAGACCACCGGGCGGAGGCGCGGGAGCGCGCGGAGGGACGCCTTCGCGTGCGCGGCGACGTGCACGCGCGTGAGGCCGAGCACGTCCTCGTACCAGATGTGCGCGGGCCCGAGCCGGTACACTCCGCGTGGAGTGCGCGGCAGAGGAGCCGCGACGGTGACCTCCGCGCGCGAGACGCTGCGGTCGAGCGCGAAGCGCGTGTCGCCGCCGAGCCGCGTCGGCAGCTCTTCTTCGATGTGGAGGCGGAACCCCGGCGGCACGGGGACGCGTGCGAGGACGAAGCGCTCTTCGACCGCGTCGCCCGCGTCGACGACGGTGGGCGACATCTCGCGGTCGATGGCTCCGCGTCCGCGGCGCACGCGGTCGTCGAACGCACGCACGGCGAACGCGGAGATGATCGTCGCGCCGGTCGATGCAATATACATGATTCCGAGGCCCGCGACCGCGAGCACTCCGAACTGGCCCCACTTGGCGGAGAGCGCGAGGCCCACCATGGCGAGCGACGCTGCGGCCATCCCCATGCCGCGTCCGGTGAGGACGCGGACGTGCCGATCGACGGCATCGACGAGCACGGCCAATCCGCGCGCCCCTTCCGCACGGCGGGCGCGCACGTCGCGCCCGATCTTCACCGCGATGGCCGCGAGCTGCAGGACGAGCAGCGGCACGACGATCATCGAGAAGAACGTCGCGAAGCGTCCCGACGTCTCCGCGACCTCCTGGACGTCGAACACCATGCCGACGAGCGCGCCCGTGAGCCACGGCAGCACGAACAGCAGCGCCGTGTGCATCCCGGCGCGGAGGAGGCGATACAGCGTCCGCATGCTCAGGCCGGCGCGGGGACCCGCTCGATGCAATGGGCGACGAGCTCGCGGCCGACGCCCGAGTCGCTCGTCATCACGCGGTGCCCGAGCACGTCGGGCGCGAGAGCCTTCACGTCCTCGACCGACACGAAGGCACGGCCCGAGAACATCGCGCGCGCTTGGCACGCACGCGCGAGCAGGAGCGTCGAACGTGGAGAGACGCTCCGCAGGTTGCGGTCGTCGGTGCGGATCGACCGGAGCACGGCGACGAGGTAGCGGCGCATCTCGGGCGAGACGTAGATGCGCGGCACGGCCATCTGCCAGGCGACGACGTCGGCCTTCGTGATGACCGGCGTGAGGTTCTGCATCGCCGGCGTCTGCCCGAGATGCACCTCTAGCATCTTCGCCTCCGCCTCTTCGGGCGGATAGCCGACGGACAGCATCATCATGAAGCGGTCGAGCTGCGCGGCCGGAAGCGGATAGGTGCCCTCGTCGTCGAGCGGGTTCATCGTTGCGATCGCGATGAACGGCAGCTCCAGCTTGTGCGTCGTGCCCTCGACGGTGACCTGCCGCTCCTCCATGACCTCGAGCAGCGCGGACTGCGTCTTCGGCGGAGCGCGGTTGATCTCGTCGGCGAGGAGCACGTTCGTGAACACCGGCCCGGGCTGGAACTGGAACGTCTTCGACCGCATGTCGAAGACGTTGGAGCCCGAGACGTCCATGGGCAGGAGATCGGGCGTGAACTGGATGCGCTTGAACGTGCAGTCGACGCTCGCGGCGAACGCCTTCGCCAGCATCGTCTTGCCCACGCCGGGCACGTCACGGAAGAGAACGTGCCCCTGCGCGGCGACCGACCAGAGGAGGCGCGCGATGACCTCGTCCTTGCCCATGATGATCTTGCGAATGTTCGCGGCGACCTTCTGGAACTGCTCCGGGATGTGAGGGTCGACGGCGGCCGGCGCGCTCTGTTGCGCCGAAGAGGAGGGGTGGCCCTGTACGTTGGGCGGTAGCGCGTTCGTCATGGTGCGTTCTCCATCATCGCGGCTCGTTGCCCGCGTCGCTCCAGCGCGCAGAAAGCACGAATCGACGCAGCTTCATCCAGAGCTGCCGCGTCAGCGACGTGCTCATGTTCTCGTAGCCCCACATCCAGAACTCGACCTTCTCGTCCGGGACGTCCCACGCTGCAGCGTACGCGCGAATCACGCGCCGCTCGCTCTCGTCGGGCATTCCGTCGATGGTAGCGGTCTCGCACATCAGCTGCACGACCGCCTCACGGCGCTCCTTCGGAACGAGGTGGGCGACCGTCGACGGATGATGGACGCGGAACTCGTCGTCCGCGAGCGGCGCGAGCCCTTCGCTCGCGAGGAATCGATCGACCAGCGCGCGCTCGGCCGGATGGATCTCGCCGTCCGCAGTGACGACGGAGACGAGCGGGTACACGATGGCGCGCGGCGGAGCCGACGCGGGCGGTCGCGCGGTCGTCGGCGCCGGCACATACGCCTGCGCAGCACCGGTCGCGTCCGGATCACGCGGCGGTGGCGGCGGCGCTTCCGGCGGCGAGGCGCGACGCAACGGTGGCGCGAGCGGGTCGGTCGGCGCGGTCGCGAACGCGGTCTGCGGGTTCGGCACCGCGATGTCGGCGCGGAAGTCCTGCGTCGGCGTCTTCACATGCAGCGGATTCGAGGGCGGGTTCACGGTCACGCGCTCCGGCGTGACCGTCAGCACGCGCGGCGTCGGTACCGGGTGCGAAGGGCGCGATGGCCGATGCTCGACCGCGAGCGTCGCCGTGGGCTGGTCGTGCCGGCCCTTCGTGCGGACGCCCATGTTCGCGAAGGGATCCGCGAGCACTTCGAGCGGCTCGCGTCTCGCGATGCGCGCGAGGAGCGCCGTCGCGTCGGGCTCGCAGAACACGGCGTCGAGCAGCGCCTGCCGCGACGTCCACTGCTCGCGGACGACCCACGCGTCCAGCGCGGCGCCGAGCGCGAGCTCCGACGTGAGCGCCGAAGGCGGAGCCACTTGGGCGAGCCGCGCGGTCGCGCCGCACGCCGCGCACCGTCGATCGTCGAGAGCTTCGGGCGCGAGCTCGGCGAGACACGCGGGGCAACGGTTGGCCGCGATGTCCCCCATCGCGCGCGCGGCCGGTCGATCGAGCGAGGCTTCGTGGTGCTCGCCGCACAGCTTGCAGCGCGCGCTCGCGGGGAGGCCGAAGCGACACGCGGGGACGAGCGCGTCGTAGATCTCGACGACGCCGGCCTCGAGCCCGCACGACGTGCAGTCTGCGGCGAGCTCGACGGGGGCAGGACCGGGACGCACGGGTCCCTCGATGCTACGGCTCTTTCGCGAACCCGACGAGCAGCTCGTTCACCTTCTCGGGAGCTGCGTTCTGCACCCAATGCGAAGCCTCGGGGATGTGAACGACGCGTGCGTTCGGAACGAAACGCGCGGGCGGCGTCGCCATCTCCTTCCTGAGATAGCGATCCTGGTCGCCCCAGATCACGAGCACGGGCACGTCGATGCGCGCCGCACGCGGCGTGCTCGCCTTGAGCACACGGCGGAGCGCCGCGCGGTAGTAGTTCACGGCCGACGTGCGCGCGCCCGGGACGCGCATGGCATCCACGTAGTGCTCGATGTCTTCCTTGTCGAAGCCGTCGCTCGCGAACGTGCTCCGGAGGTACGCATAGTCGTCCCTCGCGATCATCTTCTCGGGCACCGAGGGCAGCTGGAAGAAGAACATGTACCAGCTCCGCCGAAGCTGGTCGGGATGCCGCAAGCCACGCTGCATCTCGAGCGGGTGAGGCACGTTGAGGATCGCGAGGCGCGTCACGACATCCGGATGCAGCTGCGCGACGTACCACGCGACGACCGCGCCCCAATCGTGACCGACGACGATGGCGTCTTTGCGACCGAGCGCGCGCACGAGGCCGGCGACGTCGGCGGCGAGCTTCTCGACCTCGTACGCGGCGACGCCCTCCGGCTTGTCCGATTCGTTGTAGCCGCGCATGTCGGGTGCGACGGCCCAGAAGCCGGCGCGCGAAAGCGCGGTGAGCTGGTGACGCCACGACCACCAGAACTCCGGAAAGCCATGGAGGAAGACGACGAGCGGGACGTCGCCCGGGACCTCTGCCGCCGCATCGACCGCGCTCGGGCGCGCCTCGGCCACGTGCAGGCGTACGTCGCCGACGTCGACCGTGCGATGCAGGAAGCCGTCTGCGCGTCGTTCCGGTGCTGCGGAGCCGCGCGCGGAAGGCGCGCTGCTTCCGTTACCGCCATGCGCCGTCGTGCTCATGCCTGGTCTCCCTTCTCGAGCATCTCGATGTCGTGGAACTTGTCGAAGTCGATCGTACGCGTGCCGTCTTCCTCGAGAGTGAGGATGTCGGCGAACCTCGCGCCGAAGACGATGTCGTCGAGCTTGTAGCGGTAGCGCGTGTGGATGGTCTGCGAGAGCGTCTCGTCGAGGCCGGTCAGCGTGAGGAACACCTCCGCCTTGTGCGCGCGCAGCTTCGCCATCGCATCGGGCCCGTAGAAGACGCTCGTCTCGTCGATCATGTGCATCGCCGTCCACGTCAGCATGAACATGGGATTGCGATCGCGCACGAGCTTCACCGGCGTCGGACGCCGCAGGAGCTCACCCTCTTTCGTCGTCTCCGTGAGGAGCACGAGGACGTGGAGCTGCGCCTCTGCAATTTGATTGCGGCGCCAGTTGGCGAGACGGAACTGAAGATGCGGGACGCCGTCGCGCGGCGCGACGACCGCCTTCTCCGAGAAGAGGATGCGCGCGGAGGGGCGGGCGAAACGGGCGAACGTCAGGCCGGTGACCACGGCTCCGCCGAGGATGCCGAGCAGCGCCTCGAACGAGACGATGGCGTGAGCCCATCGGGATTGCGGTGCCATCTCGCCGTAGCCGATGGTGGCGAACGTCTCGACACTGAAGAAGAAGTGATCGAAGAAGTTGCTCGCGTTGGCGACGCTGCCCGGAACGGCGAGGTAGAGGAGCGCGAACGCGGCGTTCAGGGCGACGTAGGCGACGGAGACCCACGCGAAGAACGCGGGCCACGTGAGCGTGAGCACCCAATGGTAGAAATCCTCGTGCGGCGCGAGGCGGCGACCGCGCGCGACGACGGTCGGCAGGCTCGCCCTCGGGTCGGTCGGCGTCGACGGTCGCCGCGGAGTGCTCTCGCGTCGCTCACCGTTACCGTCGGCCATGACGCGGGACTATCACACCTCGGCGTGGCGCGTCGGAGGCTCGCTGCCCGCCTTGCGAACACCTAGTGCGCGGAGTGATTTCTCGGCACGCGAACGCAAGAAGCTGCGCGGGTCGCCGAGCATCGCCATGAGCTCGGGGACGAACCGCGGATCGTCGGGAACGTTCTCCGCGACGACGGCGCGCACCTGATGGTTGCCGCTGCGGAGACCGTCGATGAGCACGTCGTTGCCCTCGGACGTGTTCAGCTTCGCGACCGCGCGCACGAACGCGACGAGATGGCTCGGCGCATCGTCGTATTCGTACGTGGACGTCGGCGGCTCCGCGAAGAGGCGTGCCGTCGCCTCGGCCAGCGGCCTCGTCGATGCCGGGTTCGCGCGCTCGGCGAGCCGCGTCGCGACGTTGTGTCGGTAGACGCCGAGCGGATCGCGGAGCGCGTCGTGCAGCGCGTCGACGCCGCCGCGTCGTTCGAGCTCGTCGACCGCGAAGACGAAGTACCTCCGCGTGGCCGGCACGGGGACGTTCCAGGCGCCGAACGCGTCGATCGCCGCGCGGCGGACGCGCGCGTCGTCGCGCGTGACGAGATGCCGGACCGCCTCGTGCCCAAGGAAGAACGGGGCGGCGTCGTCGAGCCGCGCCTTCGTCGTCGTCGTCGTCGTCGTCGTCGTCGTCGTGCCGCGCCGGCTCGGAGGACCGCTGCCGTCTTTGTAGAGCGGCGCGAGCTCCTCGAGACAGCGGAGCGCCCAGACCCGACGCCGCGAGGTCTCTTCCTGGCGGAAGCCCGGCTCCCACAGCGCGCGGTCGAGCGCAGGACGCAGGTCGGCCCCTCGCGGCTGCGCGGCCGTACCGGCGCGTACCTTCGCGATCGCAGTCAGCCGCACGACGTCGCAGCTCGCATCGAGACCGGCGAGCGAGGCGAGGAACGTCGCGACCCTCTCGGCCACGTCTTCGTGCGCGGCGCCGATGCAGCCGACCGCCCAGATCGCCTCGCACGTCGGCGGCTCCTTGGGCGACGTGAGGAGACGTTCGAGGGTCCCCAGCGCCGGGAGGTGCGCGATGCGACCGAGCGACCAAGCCGCGACCGGCAGGATCGCTCGGTACTCTTGGCCGCGCTCTTCGAGGACGTGAAGGAGGAGCGACGCCGCCTGCTCGTCGCGAAGCGTGCCGAGCGCGGAGACGAGCTCGCGGACGAGGACGCCGCGCTCGATCCCCTCGCGCCAGCTCGGCATCGGGTTTTCGGCGAGCATCGTGCGCATCGTCGCGAGGGCGCTCGTCGCTCCGAGCGAGGCGAGCGTGCGGACGACGGCGGCTTCGAGCTGCCGGTAGCGCTGCGGCTCGCGGCGGAGGACGTCGACGAGCGGCGCGACCGCTTCGACGTCGGCGAGCGCCCCGAGCATCTCGACGGCGCCTACGTCACCGGTGAGCGCACGCGCGACGAGGCTCGGAACGACGCTCGGCTCGCCGAGCTCGGCGAGCGCGAGGAGAGCTTCGTCGCGGCGTTCGGAGCTGGCGAGCGGCTCCGTCGCCGGCGGGCACGCATCGATGTGATCGACGATGCGCCGCGTGAGCTCGCGACGCGCTTCGTTCGTCGCGACGACAGGACGTGCTTGCGACCGAGCCGCCCGGAGCGCGAGGGTGCGACGACGCGCGAGCTCGCGAGCCGCTTCGGAGCGCGGGCGCTGCGCGAGCGCGCTGGCGAGCACGGCTGCGGCTTCGCGCACGAGGCGATCGTCGGACGTCTGCTGCGCCTCGACGAGAGCGGCGACGTCGGCGTCGTGCCGGAAGAACGCCTCGACGAGCGGACCGAGCGCGAGCGGCGTCGTACGTCCGGTGCGCGGCTTGCGCCGCGGCTTGGCTTTCGCGCGCGGTGCCGATGCTGCCGCGCTCGGCAGGCGTGACGACTCGGGCGGCGGGGGAACGGCGAGCGGCCGGACGGCGAGCTTCTTCGCCGCGCGACGCACCGCAGCGTCGGTTCCCGCGAGCAGATCGGCAAGCGACGATGCGCGCTCGAACGCAGCTCGCACTGCCTCTTGCTCGGCGACGCCGGGCACCGCGAGACGCGCACGCACCTCTTCGGCGCGCTTCGGGTCGTCACCCGCGGCGGCGCTCGCATCGAGAGCGACGGCGAGCGCGAACGCCGCGACGTCACGGAACGCAAGCCTCGGCGCGCCGGGAACGGCAGGGTCGAGCGAGGCTACGACGCCCTTCGCCGGGCTCGTCGGCTCACCGACGAAGTACAGCCAGAGCTCCTCCCCGCTCGCCGCGCAGAACGGCAGCGAGCCCGCGAGGAGCGCCGTGAGCACCGCGCGCGAGCGCGGCACGGATCGCGCCCCGTCGACGATCGCGTTCCACGACAGCACGCCGGGCAGAGGACGAACGCCGGCGAGCGCCCGCGCGCCATAGGCTTCGAGCCAGCGCGCGAGGTCGAGAGGCAGCTCGACGCCGAGCGCCTCCGCGGGCGACGACGCTGCGCGCGCGCGAGGTGGCGACGGCGTTGCACCGTAGCGCGACGCGAGGCGCGCGAACCCGCGATGGAGAAATTGCTCGGGCGCCGCGGCCGCACGAAGCATCCAGCTCGAACGCATCCAGCTCGATCCCGCGAAGGGGGCGAGAATGCTCTCGCGCGGACCGCCGACCGGTCAAGTCACGAGGCTCGTCGGCAGGTGCGAAGTCTCGTTGTACGACACGACCCGCACGGCGCCCGTCTCGCGGATGAGCACGCGCGTGATCCCGCAGTGATTCGTCGTCATGCGGAGCCACTTAACGACGGGAACGTGCAGCGCGCGGCAGAGCAGGTAGCGGATGAGATTGCCGTGGCACACGACGAGCTCGGTGCGGTCGGTGCGGCTCTTGCGGAAGAACTTGGCGAACGCGGCGTCGGCGCGCGCGCGATCTTCACGTCGTTCGGAGGCAGGCACCACGTACCCTTCGACCTTCGTGTAGAGCCCCTCGCGGAGGATGCCCGTATGCCTCGGCGCGTGGGTACCGAGAACGTCGGCCACGATCTGCGCGGTCTCCTTCGCGCGGACGAGCGTGCTCGCCCAGATCGCGTCGATGGGTATGCTCGCGAGGTACTTCCCCGCCGCGTGCGCTTGCTGCCGCCCGAGCGCGGTCAGCTTGCCGCCGTCTTCCGTATCGTATTGTCCGTGCCGCAGAAGGACGAGCGTGCGCGTGCCCACGGCGGGCGACTCTACCGGCTCTCGCGCGCTCCCGTCCTCCGTCCCGCACGCTCGCGGCCACCGCGATCGGACGCGTCACCGTGCGTCGCGTGACGGTTGCGCCCGAGCTGTGCCCGCCTGTGCCTCGACGAACGCACGACAAAGGCGCAAAATGCCGGCGCTCCGTCGGGCACGGACGTTGCGAGCCCGGCCGCGACGAATCCTGCGACGGGCGCTGCCGCGTCCGGCCACTCACTACGTCATGCACTTCCCTCGTGCTCTCGTCCTCGGTCCTGGTCTCGCGCTGGCGGCTTCCGCCGTCGGGACGGCGTGTGCGCCGAACGAGGTGAAGCCGCTCATTTCGTATGCGGCGCCCGCGGCGCCAGGCACGTGCATGGAGTGGGTGGGCCAGCCGGTCGACCGCACGTGCATTCCGCGGATGGCGAAGGCCGACGAGCCTCTCGTCCTCGAGGTGGAGGAGCGGTGCGGCGCGTGCGGCTCGACGATCGAGCGCTGCTCGGTGACGCTCGAAGGGCGCACCCTCACGCTCTCGCTCGACGGCAAGGCATGCGAGCCCGCGGCGGGGACGTCGTGTCCCGAGTCGTGCGGCAAAGGCAAGATCCGCTGCGAGGTACCTCCGCTTCCGGAAGGGAAGTACGAGGTCCGCTACGGCGACACGTCGGGGCGCATCGACCACTTCGAGGTCGCGCCCGTGCCCGACGCGAAGACGCGGTGCATCTTGGACGAGACGCGCGAGGCCGACGCCCCGCGGGAGGTCGCCGCTCCGCTCGGCGGCTGACCGCCAGGTCACGCCGCGCGGACGTCGATCAAACGGAACGCGTCCACGTCCATCAGCCCGCGATCGGTGAGCTTCAGGCTCGGGATGACCGGAAGGCTGAGGAACGCGAGCTGGAGGAAGGGCTCGGGCAGCACGCATCCGATCGCGGAGCTCGCGCGATGGAGCTCCTCGAGCGCGCGCGCGATCGTCTCGGGCTCCTCGAGCGACATGAGCCCGCCGAGCGGCAGCGCGAGGTGAGCGAGCACCGCGCCGTCGCGAACGACGCAGAACCCTCCGCCCGAATCGGCGAGCGCGGCGAGACCGGCGCGCATGTCCCGCGTGCTCGAGCCAACGACCACGAGGTTGTGGCTGTCGTGACCCACGCTCGAAGCGATGGCGCCGGAGAGCGTGCCGAAGCCGGTGACGTATCCGTTCGCGGGCTTGCTCCCGCGCCCGTGACGCTCGAGGACGGAGAGGCGTGAAACACCCTCGGCGGTGCTCGCGAGCACATGACGATCCGTCAAGATGCGGCCGGGGCGGACGCCGATGACGTGAACGACGCCGGAGGGCCCTTCCAGATCCTTCGGCTCGGGAACCGACGCGCGCACCGTGTTCACCGGCGTGCCGTTCGGCGCACGCGGCAGATCCATCTCCCGCACGAGCTCGCCGGCGGCGAAGACGTCGCGCACGGTGCACGTCGTCATGTCGTCGAGGACCACGAGGTCGGCGCGGTAGCCGGGCGCGATGGCTCCGACGCGCATCGCGCCGCGCGCTGCACCGGCGAGGCCGTAGTGGCGCGCGACCGACCACGAGGACGCGCGGTAGGCGACCTCCGGCGTGACGCCCTTCGCGATGGCGCGGCGGATCAAGTAGTCGACGTGCCCTTCGCGCGCGATGTCGAGCGGGTTGCGATCGTCCGTGCAGAAGCCGATGCTCGTCGACGTCGCGAGCGTGAGCAGCGGCGCGAGCGTATCGAGATCCTTCGCGACGCTTCCTTCGCGAATCCACACCGCGATGCCGTTCTTCAGCTTCTCGGCCGCTTCGCCGAGCTCCGAGCTCTCGTGGCACGACGAGATGCCGGCGCAGGCGTACGCGGAGAGCGCGTGACCGCGCACGAGCGGCGCGTGGCCGTCCAGCGGCCGGCCGTCGAAGAGCGCGAGCTTGTCGAGGACGAGCGGATCGCCTTCGAGGACGCCGGGGACGTTCATGACCTCGGCGAGGCCGAGCGTGTGAGCGTGACCGACGAGCGGCGCGAGCGCGCGCGCATCGAGGGTGCCCGCGCCGTTCGTCTCGAAGTCCGTGGCCGGAACGCACGAGCTCACCATCACGCGGAGGTCCATGCGGAGCCGGTCGGCCGCGTCGAGGAAGTACTGGATGCCGGGCACGCCGAGCACGTTCGCGAGCTCGTGCGGATCACACACCGCGGTGGTCGTTCCGCGCGGGAGCACGGCGCGCTGGAAGCCCTCCGGTACGAGCAGCGAGCTCTCGAGATGAACGTGCGCGTCGATGAACCCGGGGACGACGTGTGCGCCGCGAAGGTCGATCTCGCGCGTCCCGCGGAGGCCGGGCTCCGTCCCGACGACGACGCCGCCGGCGATGGCGAGATCTCCTTCGCCGAAGGTGCAGCCGAAGACGTCGAGCCAGCGCGCGTTCTTCAGCACGAGGTCGCACGGCTCGAGCCCGCGCGCCGCGCGCAACCTCTTCCTCAGCGTCTCCGCAACGGTCATGCGCGCAGCGTACCACCCGCGGCGCCGGCGGCGAGCGTCAGCGCCGGAACGTCGCGTCGCAGTATTGCATCTCGCCCGGCTCGACGACCGCTTCGGGGAGGGGAGGAACGTCGAGCTTCGGCGGCGAGCCGAAATCGAAGAAGTCGGTCGGGATGGCCGCGTTCGCGTCGCGTGCGGTGAGCGCCGGCAGCCGGTGCTTCGCCTGGATGAAGCGGAGGATGCTCGCGTGATCGTAGAGCCCGTGCGAGACGTAGCCGCGCTTCGCATACGGCGAGACGACGAGGAGCGGCACGCGCACGCCGTATTGGTCGAAGGCGCCGTCGACGCGCTCGCCATCGGCATTCGTGGGCGGCTTGTCGTCGGGCGCGCATGCCTTCGGCGGCGGCGCGTGGTCGTAGAGGCCGCCGTGCTCGTCGTACGTGATGAACAGCGCGAGCGAGCGCCACTGAGGGCTCTTCACGAGAGCATCCACGATGCGGCTCGTGTAGCGCTGACCGACCTGCAGGTTCGACGGCGGATGCTCGTCGTCGTTGTCGGGGTCGCCGGTCTTCGTGAAGTTGCCGTCGAGGAAGACGACGGGCGGGAGCTTTCCCTCGCTCGCGTCGCGGAAGAACTCGTCGATCGTGAAGAGCACGTCGCGCCCATACCGGACCGGCAGGGCGATGCCGAGCACGGTGGTGACGCCGGGAGGGCCGCCGGAGGTGTAGAGCTTCCAATCGACGTGGCGCTTGTCGAGCTCGTCGAGAACGACCGCGTCGCTCGTCGGGTACGGATGCGCCGAGATGTCCGGGAAGCCGTTCGACGCGAGGCCGAAGCTCGTCCCGGCGAAGAGGTACATCCGGTTCGGCCACGTGGGGCCCGGCACCGAAGCGAAGTAGCGGTCACCGAGGCCGAACGTCTTCGCGAGCGCGTAGTAGTACGGGATCTCTTTCTCGTCGTACCACCACATGGCGCGCTCGCCGTCGCGGAGCGCCATCGTCGGATCGGGCATCACCTCGCCCTTGATGTCGTGGTTCGTTTCGTAGAACCCGTCCATCCTGCCGTCGGCGATCTGCTTGTGCGTGCCCGACCAGCCGTGGTTCGTATCGAGGAAGCAGTAGTGGCCCGCGCGCTGCCACGGATGCGAGCCACTCGAGGCCGGGCCGGAGCGCGTGGGGTTCGACGCACCGTCCGGCGGAACGTCCACGTCGGTGCGGCCCGCGTATTTGCCGAACCTTCCGAAGTAGTGATCGAACGAACGGTTTTCCTGCATGAGGACGACGATCGTCTCGATCGGCATCTCCTTGCCGACCGGCACGCCGGCGCCGAGCGTCTCGTCCGGGAGAGCGCCGCGCGTGAAGCGGCACGAGGCGCGCGCTGCGGCCGCCGACGCTTCGTCGGGGCGCGCGACCGACCGGTCCCATTCGGCGGGCGCGCTCGGCCGCGGATCCGGCGGCGCCGTGGGAGGCGGCTCCGCGGGCGGCTCCGTGCTGCAGCCCCACGCGGCAGACGCGAGGGCGAGGCCGAGGCCCGCGGCGAGAGCAGAACGAAGCGCGAGAGGCGTGCTCCTCATGAGAAGGGCCTTCTTCCCAGACCCACGGCGTAGCTGCAAGGCCGCGCGTGACGGCGAGTATACTGCGCGCGTGACGGCCGACCCCGCGACCCCGCCCGACGACGCGCTCTTCGACGACGCCGCGATCGCTCGCCTCCGGCTCGCCGCCGAGGAGGTGGCATGGCTCACGGGCCGCGGTTACCCGCTCGACGTCGTCGGCGCGCTCGTGGCCGAGCACCACGGGCTCTCGCCGGCGCATCGCGCTGCGCTCGCGTGCGGGACGTGCTCCGAGCCGCAATATCGTCGTCGCGCGGCCCGCGAGCTCGAAGGAGAAGACATCGCGCGGCGGCCGCTCGCGATCGATGCGGTCGACGCGGTCGCGGCCGTCGAGGCGGCGCTTGCAGGACGACCGGTGCTGCAGACGCTCGACGGGACGGTGCGTGCGTTCGCGGTGGAGCGCAGCGCGTACGCGCCAGGACCGCACGCCGACGACGCCATCGATCGCCTGCTCGCGGCGGCGAAGGAGCTTCGGCCTTCGCTCGTGAAGTGGGTCGTCGACGAGCCCGCGCCGGGCGCGAAGGAGCTCGCGAGCAAGCTCGAGCAACGCGCGAAGGCGCTCAAGGCGAAGACCGAGATCGCGATCGTGCCGAGCGCGCCCGCCGTGCTCCGGAAAGAGCGTCAAATCGCGACCGGCGATGCGGCGACGCTCGATGCGTGCGCGGGGTGGCTGAACCTCGTGGGCCGGGTGGTCGAAGGTGTGGGCGGCGCGAAGATCGTGCGGCTTCAGTAGCGGCAGCGCCCGGGATCTCCGTGGCAACACAGCGTTTCCGCGTCGCGGGGCGGTTTTCTGCGGCGCCCGCCGTATAATCGGTCGCCGTGGGCCCGCCGGTCCGCGCCCCGAGGAGTCTCATGCGCGCTGCTTCCCTGCTCGCCCTTCCCGTGTTCGCGCTCGTCGCCGCTGCGTGTAGCTCGTCGCCCGCGCCTGCGCCGGCGGAAGGAGCGCCGCTCGGAACGTCGAAGAGCGCGATCATCAACGGCCAGGTGGACACGACGCACGATGCGGTCGTCGCGATCATCCTCCAGGAGGGGCAGCAGGGGGGCATCTGCTCCGGCACGATCGTGAAGGTCGACACCGCTCGGAACATCGGCTGGGTCGCGACGGCGGCTCACTGCGTCGAGATCCCGCCGGTGCTCGTCGTGCAGGGCGCAGACTTCGCGAAGTCCGACGCGCTCCGTTACGAGATCATCGATTGGAAGGCCGACAGCCGGTACACCGGGCAGGCGGGCTCGTCCTACGACTTCGCGGTCATTCGCATCGCGGGCGTCGACGCGAGCACGCCGACCATTCCGCTCGTCACCTCGCCGGACGGCCTCGCGAGCGGCACGCCGGTCGTGAGCGTGGGATACGGCCGGACGACGCTCAACTCGTCCGGCGTCGAAGACCAGAACTCGCAGCGAAGGCGCGTCGCGAAGACGCTGAGCCAGATCGGCCAGACGCAGATCGCCTACAACATGTCGACGAACGGCATCTGCCAGGGCGACAGCGGCGGCCCCGTGCTCGTCGGCGCCGGCGGCAGCGAAGAGGTCGTCGGTATCCACTCGTACGTGCAGGGTGACTGCAACGGCCTCGGCGTGAGCGGACGCGTCCAGGCCGGCGCATCGTTCTGGAACGCGGAGCTCACGAAGGCGCTGCCCGCCGACGACTGCGCGCTGTGCGGAAAGGTCGCGAACTCCGGCAAGGGCACGTGCGCGACGCTGACGAACAACTGCCTCAGCGACAAGGAGTGTGGCGGCTACTACGAGTGCCTCTCGCAGGGCGGCTCGAAGGCGGCATGCACGGCCAAGTTCCCGAAGGCCGAAGGACCGTTCAACGCGGCGGCGAACTGCACGTGCACCCGCGCGTGCGCGACGCAGTGTGCAGGCGGGATCGATTGCAAGTCCGTGCCGAAGTGCGGGTACAAATTCCCGGCGGGCGACTGCACGAAGTGCACCGAGTCGACGTGCTGCGACGAAGCCCTCGAGTGCGCGTCCGACGGCACGTGTTACGTGTGCCTGAAGACCGGCGACGCCGATCCCGAGTGCGCAACGAACGCCGCCCGGAAGAAGCTCGCGACGTGCGTGGCGAGCCAGTGCAAGACCGACTGCGCCGGCACCGGTCTCGACAACGGCGCCGATCCCGAAGTGCCGGAGGGCTCGAGCGGCGGCGCACCGACCGGCGCGGCGCCCGGCGGTGGGGGCACGACGACGACGACCACGACCGGGTGCGCCGTCACGCACGGCTCGTCGAGCGCCGGCACCAGCGGTGTCCTCCTCGCGATGCTCGGGCTCGCGTCCGCCGGCTTCGCGCGCCGCCGTCGCCGCGCTTTTTGAAGGCGGGCGCGCGCGCGCGCTTCAGGGGACCGGCAACCGGATCTCGAAGCGCGCGCCTTCCGGCACGTCGACGCGTGCGATGCGCCCACCGTGCGCCTCGACGAACGTGCGCGCGGTGACGAGGCCGAGACCGATGCCCATCGGCTTCGTGCTGTGCAGCGGCTCGAAGAGGTGACCTCGCACTTGCGGGCTGATGCCGGGACCCGTATCCGCGACCGCGACGAGGACGTGCTCGCCGTCGACGCGCACCTCGACGCGCAGGGTGCCTCCGTCCGGCATCGCCTCGACCGCATTCCTCACCAGGTTGAAGATCGCGCCGTGCAGCTGGTCGACGTCGATCTCGAGCGGCGGTACGTCCTCGATGTGACGCTCGACGGTGACGGACTCCGGGATCCAGTCGGCCGCGAGGACGCGCTCGACGATTTCGACGATGGACGCGGGGTGCCGATCCGGCGTGCGCACGCGCGCGAAGTCGAGGAGGCCCGTGATGATGACGTTCGCGTGCCGCACTTCGTCGTGAATGATGCGGATGGCGTCGTCGACATTGGGGTGCTGATCGGGCTTCAGGTGCCTACGCAGGACGTACGAGGCGTTCATGATCGCGGCGAGCGGATTCCGGATCTGGTGCGCGACGCCGCCGGCGAGCTGACCGAGCGTGGCAAGGCGCTCCTTGCGGACGAGGCTCTCCTGCACCTCGGCGAGCTCGGCGGTGCGGAGGCGCACGCGCCTCTCGAGCTCGTCGTTCGTCATTCGTAGCGCCTCTTCGGCGCGCTTCCGCTCGGTGATGTCGCGCGCAATGCCCGTCGTGCCGATCACGTCGCCACGTTCGCCGATGACGGCTTCCTTGATCGTCTCGATCCAGATCGTGCCGCTCGCGGGCGCAAGCTGCTCCTCGGTGCGGAGGTGGCGCTTCGTTCGCATGACCTCGACGTCGTCTTGCCGATACTTCTCGGCGAGCTCGCGCGGCCAGATGTCGAAGTCGGTCAGACCGACGAGGTCCTCGGGCCGCTCCTTGCCCGCAGCGGTCGCGAGCCGCTGGTTCACGGCGATGAACCGGCCGCTCTTGTCCTTCAGCCACGCGATGTCGGGGATGTTGTCGAGGATTGCCTTCGTCTGCTTCTCGTTCGTCGCGAGCTGCGCCTGGTGGGCGCGGCGCTGCGTGATGTCGTGGAAGATGCAGACTGCGCCGCGGATGCTGCCGCGCGCATCGCGCAGAGGGCACGCGCTGACGCTGAGGTGCACGCCGTCCAGCGCGGTTCGATTGCGCACGAAGATCTCGACGTCGCTGTGCACGTTCCCGCGGAGTGCTTCCAGGATGGGCAGGCGGTCGGGCGGATAGGGCGTGCGCTCGTCGGCTTCGTAGATGCCGTAGTCCGTGCTCCAGCGCGTCGGGTCTTCGGAGAGCCGGGCCGCGCCGACGAGCCGAACCGCCGCGGGGTTCGAGTAGACGAGCCGCGCGTTCGCGTCGACGATCAGGACGCCATCGCCGAGGCTCGCGAGCGCCTCGAGCGCCCAGGCGCGTTGCTCGAGCGCGACGTCGGGGTCACGCGGTCGCGTGGTCACGTGCAGCATCCTATCACCGGGCGAGCGCTCGGCCGCGGTATCCTGCGCGCCGCCTCCATGCCCGCGAGCTCGGCCCCAGACGACGTGCCCGCGCGCCGAACGTACACGCGTGCCCTTGCGACGTTCGCGGCGTTCGCGTTCGCGTTCCAGTTCGCCCTCCTCGACGTGACGTTCCGCGGCGCGGCGGCGTATGCGCACGATCCGAGACGCCTCGGCGACGCGCTCGCGTCCGCGGCGCTGTGGGGCGTCGCAGTGACGGGGCTCGCGCGCATCGAACGGCCACGGGCGCGGCGCGCCGTGCGGGTCGCGCTTGCGATCGTCGCCGCCGCGTTGATCGCGTCGCAGGCGCTGGTGTTCCGCTACTACCAGACGCCCATCGACGTGCAGGTCGCGGCGAGCGCGATTCACGCGTGGCACGACGTCCGGCCGGTCGTCCTCCGCGCAGCGCCGGTGCTCCTCGCGTCGATCGCTGCGCTTGCGTTCGCCGAGGCTCTCGCGCTCCGCTTCGCCGAGCGCACGATCGGCACGGAGCTCCGGCGCTCGTTCGACGCGGCGCTCGCGGGGGCCGCGTTCGGCGGGCTCGTGTCGCCCGGACCGCGTCGTGCGACGCCCGACATCTCCGCGTTTCATGCCGTGCGCGCCCTCGCTGTGCCTGCGCCGCCGCGCGCGACCGGCGCCGTCGCGCTGCCTCCGCTGCTCGTGGAACGCGAGCTCCCGAGCGTGCTCTTCGTGCTCACCGAGAGCGTGCGCGCCTCCGACTACCGGACCGAAGGCGCGGAGCCGACGGCGGCGGCCACCGTCGCCGTCACGCCTGGGCGCGTCGACCTCGGAGAGATGCGCGCCGTCTCGAGCTACACGGCGGTATCGCTCTCCGCGCTTTTGACCGGCCTCTCTCAGGAGGGGCCTCGCGACGTCATCCTCGCGGCACCCAGCCTCTTCGATTACGCGCGCGCTGCACGAGACCGGCGTGGTGAGCGCCCGTTCGTGGCCTACTACTCGGCGCAGTCGGAGACGGTGTTCGAGTCGAACGGCGTGCGCGCTTCCGTCGACCACTTCGTGACCGTCGAGACGATGCGCGGCCGCGACGTCGAGGACGACGCCGACTACGCGGAGCTGCCGCTCGATCGCGACATCGTCCGTCGCTTCGTCGACGAGCTGCCGTCGCTACGCTCGCCGACGGTCGCGATGCTGCACCTCGTCGGCACGCACGCGCCGTACTTCGTCGACCCCGCGCGTGCGCCGTTCCGCCCCTTCGATCACGTCGTCACGTGGACCGGCATGACGAAGCTTCACGCCGCCTACGAGGACGCGATTTACGCGCAGGATGCGCTCGTTGCCGAGGCCGTGCGCGCGTTCGTGGCCCATGCCGGCACGCGCCCTTGGCTCGTCGTCTTCACGAGCGACCACGGCGAGGCGTTCGGAGAGAACGGGGCGATTCACCACGGGCAGAACCTCATGGACGAGCAGGTCCACGTGCCGGGATGGATCGCGAGCAGTGACGGTGCGCTCGACGGGCAGGCGCAACGTGCGCTCGCGGACAACCGCACGCGCTTCGTCACGCACCTCGACGTCCTGCCGACGATTCTCGACGCCATGGGGCTTTGGGAGAGCACCGCGCTCGAGTCGCACCGCAAGCGCATGCGTGGCGCGAGCCTGCTCCAGCCGCTGCGCGCACGTGCGCCGATCCCGGTGACGAACTGCACGGGCATGTTCCCGTGCCCGTTGAACACGTGGGGACTCTACGGCGAAGACCGGAAGCTCGTCGCGCGGCTTTGGGACGGCGGGTGGACGTGCCTCGTGCTCGGTGGAGGCGAGGAGCGGGTCGCCGGACCCGCCGACGAGAAGTGCGCGGAGCTCCGTCGCGTCTCGCAGGCGACCTTCCCCCTTCTGCCGAATGGGCAGCCGAATCGCTGATACGCTCGGACGCGACCTGGGCGAGGAGGGTACCGCGTGGGCCAAGAAGTGAAGACGACGCTGCGCTTCGACGGGCGCATCCTCGAAGGAGTCGCGCTGCTCGAAGGCGATTCACTCGTGTTCCGCGGGGGCGCCGCCACGATCACCGTGAAGTTCGCGGAGATGTTCAAGGTCGAGGCGAACGCGGGCTGGCTCGACATGCAGACGAACCGCGGTCTCCTCCTCCTCGAGCTCGGAGCGAAGGCGGAGACCTGGGCGGAGAAGATCAAGAACCCCAAGGGCCTCGTCGAGAAGCTCGGCGTCGATGCAGACAAGAAGGTGTGCTTCGTCGGCAAGCTCGATCCCGACCTCCGCGCCGACGTCGAGGCGACCGGGGCCAAGGTGGCGAAGTCGGCACGCGGCAAGGACTTCGACGTGCTCTTCCTCGCGGCGGCCGCGAAGAAGGACCTCGAGAAGCTCGCCACGTGCCGACCGATGATCAAGGACACGGGCGCGATCTGGGTGGTCTACCCGAAGGGCTCCGAGGAGCTGCGCGAGCGCGACGTCCTCATCGCCGGCCGCACGTTGCAGCTCACGGACAACAAGCAGGTGAAGGTATCCGAAGACCTCACCTCGGTTCGCTTCGTCGTGCCCGTAGCGCAGCGGAAGAAGAAGTAGATACCCTCGGGGATCAGGGGAGACGCGATGAGCACGATGTTCGAGACGACGATCCGCACGGGCAATCCGGCCTTCGACCAGCAGCAGCTCGCCCAGATCAAGGCGACGTACGAGTCGCAGGGCCACGTGGTTCACGTGCAGCCGGCGGCCGGCGGCGGCTTCCACGTGCGCGTCACCGCGGCGCAGGCCGCGGCGTACGGCCAGCCTCCTGCGTACGGCCAGGCTCCTGCGTACGGCCAGCCTCCGGCGTACGGCCAGGCTCCTGCGTACGGCCAGGCTCCTGCGTACGGCCAGCCTCCGTCGTACGGCCAGGCTCCGGGCTACGCGCAGTCGGCGTACGGGGGCCCGCAGCCGCCGGCGCGCGGCGGCTCGCCGTATGGCGGGCCCCCGCCTCCCGTGCAGGCTTCGTACGGCGGGCCCGTCCCGGGCGGATTCGCATACGCCGGCGGAATGCCGGGCCCGCAGTCCGGTGCGGTCGATGCATCGCCGCCTCTCGGCGCCGAGCGCGTGCGCTACCTCCGCAAGGTCTACGGGCTGCTCTTGATTTCGGCGGTTCTTGCGATCGGCGCGGGCCTCCTCTGCGTTAGCCCGCTGCTCGGCACCGAGACGTTCAAGTTGGAGCACGGCAAGACGATCGAGGTGCCGGTCATCGTTGCCGCGATGCTCGAGAACCCCGGTCTCGAGTACGGCGCGTTCGCCCTCCTCTTCGTGGGCGTGTTCGCGGCGAGCCTCGTCAGCAAGGTGAAGGGGCTGAACTACGCGGCCCTGTTCGGCGTCTCGATCCTCATGGGCATCGAGCTCGCGCCGATGGCGTTCGTCGCGCAGGCGCTCGCGGGCATGGGCGAGACGATGAGCGCAGACCCGGTCCGCGACTCGTTCCTCATGGTCGGCGGCATCTTCGGCGGCCTCACCGGCTACGTCTTCGTCACGAAGAAAGACTTCTCGTTCCTGAAGGCGACGCTCTCGATGGGCTTCGTCGTCGTCTTCGTCGGCTGCTTCCTCGCGCTCGCCCTCGGCAGCGAGCCGTTCTCGCTCGCCAGCGCGAGCGCCGGGGCCGTGCTCGCGATCGGGTTCTTGCTGTACCAGACGAGCCACATCCTCCGGAACAGCGACATGGACGATCCCGTCGACGATGCGCTCGGTCTCATCGTGCAGCTGAGGAACCTCTTCATGTTCCTCCTCCGCATCTTCATGTCTCGTCGCTGACTGCGTCCGAGCCTGCGCGCTGACCGCGAGGCGAACCGAGGACACCGAGACTCCGCTGCGGCACGAGCGCCGTGGCGGAGGATCGCGTCCGCGTGGACCGAGGCTTGCTCTGGGGGAGCACGTCCACTCGGGGGAGGGGAGAACGTCCACTTCACTCGGTTCACTCGGAAAGGTCAGCTTGCAATGTCCACCCTCCTCGCTTGGGTCCTCGCCGCGAGCGCGACGCTCGCACCGCAGCGGTCGCACGAGCGGCTCGCAACGGCGATCGCGAGCCGCGTCGAGGCGGAGGCACCGCTCTTCAAAGGCGACGACGATCGCAAGAAGACGTCGGCGCTTCTCGTCGCGATGGCGTTCCGCGAGTCGTCGCTGCGGCCCGATGCCGTGGGCGATCATGTCGCGGGGAAGCCGACGAGCTTCTGCGCGTTCCAGGTTCACCTGCCGTGGGGGAAGAAGACGGCCGAAGGTTGGTCCGGTCCGGACCTGGTCGAAGATCCTGAGAAATGCGTTTCTGCGGCACTGAGCCTCGTGCGCATGTCGATGCGCGCGTGCCCGGACCATCCAATCGCCGTGTATGCGTCGGGCCCGCTCGGATGCGCGAACAGTCGTGCGCAGCGCATCAGTCGAGATCGTCTCGCGATTGCGCAGCGCCTCGTGCGCGATGTCCGCGTGACCGAGCCCGCCACGGAAGAGACGGCATCGCCCGGACCGCTCCCGACGCCGAGCGCGCCGTTCGCGCCGAACGATCCGACGGGCGTGGCGATCGACCCCGCGACATCGCGCCCGAGGCGATCGTGCTCCGGCGCGTGACGCGGTAGAACGCGGTACGACGCACGCGCGATCGTGTGCGAAGGGGGGGAAGAATGAGGGATCTGGAAGAGCGCGGCCGACCGCGCGGAGATGCTCCGCGCGCGGATGCCGATGCGCTTGCCGACGCGGCGGAACGCCTGGAGATCCTCGCGGCGTTCACCGATGGCATGGTGTTCGAGTTCGACCGTGAGGGCCGCTATCTCAAGGTCTGGGCGGGCGCTCCGGAGCTGCTCGCGAAACCGCCCGAGGAGGTCGTCGGACACTCCGTCGCGGAGGTGCTCGGCCCTGTCGGTGCGCAGTTCCTGCCGATGTTCCGCGAGGTGTTCGACACCGGCGTCCCCGCGTCGTTCGAGTACACGATCGACGTGCCTGCGGGGCGCCGAACGTTCTCGTGTGAGGCGCGAGCGCACGCGCCGAAGGACGGCGCGCGCCGGACGGTCACGCTGCTCGTTCGCGATGTGACGAACGCGAAGGCGATTGAGGGCAAGCTCGTCCAGGCCGAGCGGCTCGCCGCGCTGGGTCTTCTCGCCGCGAGCGTCGGCCACGAGATTCGCCAGCCGCTCGCGTACCTCCTCTCGAGCGTCGAGGTGCTCGAACGCGATCTCTCGGGCAGCGCGCTCGGCGATCGCGCCAGCGTCGCCCTCGACAACATCCTGCGGGGCGCCCAGCGCATCGCGGAGATCACGCAGAGCCTCGACGTCTTCGCGCGTCAGAGGCGGCGCGTCACGACCACGCTCGACGTGCGGCGTCCTTTGCGCGCTGCGCTGGACCTCTGCGCAAGCGAGCTCTCGGGCCGCGCACGCATCGAGCGGCGTCTCGACGACGTGCCCCTCGTCCGCGGCGACGAAGGCGAGCTCAGTCAGGTCTTCGCGAACCTCTTACTGAACGCCGCGCAAGCCCTTCCGGAGAGCGGCGGCAGCCACGTCGTCACCGTCGTCGCCGAGGCCGCGGACGAGGGAGTACGCGTCGTCGTGCGCGATACCGGCTGCGGCATGTCGTCGGCCGTTCGCGACCGCATCTTCGACCCGTTCTTCTCGACGCGCGACGAAGGAGGCGGCACCGGTCTCGGGCTGTTCATCACGCGTAACATCGTCGAGGCGCACGGCGGACGGATCGACGTGGTGACCGCACCCGGCGAAGGAACGACGTTCACCGTGTGGCTGCCGAGCGCGCTCGCTTCGGTGCCCCCGCCGGACCCGGTGCCGCCGCGCCGTTCGAGCCATCGGACCGAGCCGAGGAAGGTCCTCGTCGTCGACGACGAAGAGAGGTTCCTCGCGTCGTTGCGGCTCGCGCTCGAGGACACGCACCACGTCGTCAGCGAGACGGATGCAGGGCGCGCGCTCAGCCTCGTCGCGGCGGATCCCACACGCTTCGACATCGTGCTGTGTGACCTCGCGATGCCCGGTGTCGACGGCGTCGCGTTCTACCAGCGGATGGTGGAGCTCGGCGTCGCCGAACGCTTCGTCCTCATGACGGGCGGGGCATTCACCCCCCGCGCAGCCGACTTCCTCGAGACGACGGCGTGCCCGACCATCGCGAAGCCCTTCATGATGGAGCGGCTCCTCGACCTCCTCGACGACGTGGAGCGCCGCGCGAAGCGCTGAGCAGCGTGCGGGCGACCTCGCGCGCAGGAGGCAGGGCGGCGCTCTCTTCGGCGATGACGCGCCGGAGCCAGCGGTGCGCGGGGTCGTCGTGCATCTGCTCGTGCCAGACCTGTCCCGTGCGCGCCGAGGGCAGTGCGACGGGCGGCGCGAACGCGCGCAGGCGGAGCGGGTTCGCGAACGTGGCAGCGACACGTGCGCCGATCGCGGCGACGAGATCCGTGCGCGCGACGAGCACGGGGACGAGAAGGAAGTGCGAGACCCGTGCCCCGATGGTGCGCGCAAGGCCTCGTGCGGCGAGCGCGCGGTCCACGGAGCCCGGCGATTCGCCGCGCTGCGAGACCAGCACGTGCGGGAGCGCGAGCCACTTCGCGAGGGAGAGCTCTTTGCGCACGGTCGGGTGATCGCGCCGGACGATGCACGTATACACCTCGTCGAAGAGCAGCTCGTCGCGGTGGCGGGCCGGTACCTCGTCGTAGTAGCCGAGCACGAGGTCGACTTCGCCGAGCGCAAGGCTGCGCGGCACCTCCTGGAGCCCCCACGGTCTCACCTCGATGCGCACGCCCGGAGCCTCGCGAGCGACTCGCTCGAGCAGGGGCGGGAGAAGAACCAGCTCGACGTAGTCGCTCGCGGCGACCACGAAGGTACGGGCGTCCGCCGCGGGATCGAACGTGCGCTTGCCCAGCGCGCGTGCGAAGTGACGAAGGCCTTCTCGCACCGGCCCCGCGAGCTCCACCGCGCGTGGCGTCGGCTCGATCCCGTGCGGCGCACGGCGGAACAGCGGGTCATCCATCAGGCGTCGCAGCTGCGCGAGCGAGCTCGACATCGCCGATTGCGTGACGCCCATGCGGCGTGCCGCGCGCGTCACGCTGCGCTCCGCCATCAGTGCGTCGAACGCGGCGAGGAGGTTCAAGTTGACCGAGCGGAGATCCATGCGCGCCGTTCGACGGTGATATCGATGCAAACGATATCACTCATGAGGATCATGCGTTGGATCGAACCGTTCGCAAGAGGCATGGTGCGTTCGTGAGCGGCACAGAGAGCGTCGCTCCCTACGAAGGAGACGAGCACCATGTCCACGAACACCATCGCAACGATCGAGCTCGAAGAGCTGCGCACGCGCATCGAACAGGGCGCAGTCGCGGTCGTCGAGGCGCTCGGTCCGGCGTACTTCGCCGCGGGTCATCTGCCCGGCGCACGGAACCTGCCCCTCGATGGGCTCGCCGCGCGCGCTGCGTCCGTCCTCCCCGATCGCGACCGCGACGTCGTCGTGTATTGCGCGAGCGAGACGTGCCGGAACTCGCACGTCGCCGCGGCGAAGCTCGCCGAGCTCGGGTACGCGCGCGTGCGCGTGTTCGCCGGCGGGAAGGCGAGCTGGCAGGCCGCCGGGCTGCCGCTCGAAGCGGGGCCCGACCGTTCATGAGCGCGCGCCTCAGCGCTTCTTGATCCCGAGCGCCTGCATCTTGTGCGTGAGCGTGCGCACCGGGATCTTGAGCGTCTGGGCGGCGAGCGTCACGTTGCCTCCGGCGCGCTCGAGCGCATCGACGATGAGCTGCGTCTCGTAGCGCTGCATCTCGAGGCGGAGGCGCTCCTTGTAGTCCAGCGCCGGATCGAGCGCAGCGGCCGGCGCGCCCGCGTCGGGCGGGGAGGCGGCGATGGGCGGAGCTGCGGGCTGCGGCGGCGCGACCGCAGCGCCGCCGGTCGGCGACGAACGGACGCGGTCCGGAACGTCTTCGAGCGTCACCACGTCTCCGCGGGCGACGACGACGGCGCGCTCGACGACGTTCTTCAGCTCGCGGACGTTGCCGGGCCAGCGCCAACCTTCGAGCGCGGCCAGCGTCGCTTCGTCGAAACCGCGGAGATGCCTGCCGTTCTCGCGGCACGCCTCGCGGAGGAATGCTTCCGCGAGCGGCCGAATCTCGCTGCGCCTCTCGCGAAGCGGCGGGAGCACGAGGGTGACGCCCTGCAAGCGGTAGAAGAGGTCCGTCCGGAAGGTGCCTTCTTCCGCCATGCGCTCGAGATCGCGGTGCGTCGCCGCGACGACGCGGACGTCCACGGCGATGTCGCGATCGCCACCGACGCGTACGATCTGCTTCGTCTCGAGCACGCGGAGGAGGGCGGCCTGGGCACCCGCGGGCAGCTCGCCGACCTCGTCGAGCATGAGCGTGCCGCCGTGCGCTTGCTCGAAGAGACCCTTCGTCGTGCGCTCTGCCCCGGTAAAGGCGCCCTTTTCATGTCCGAAGAGAACGCTTTCGACGAGGTTCTGCGGGATCGCCGCGCAGTTGACGCTGCGGAGCGGCCCTTCGCGGCGATTGCTCTTCGCGTGGAGCGCGCGGGTGACCACCTCTTTGCCCGCGCCGGTCTCGCCGAGGACGAGCACGGGCAGGTTCGACGGCGCGACGCGGTCGAGCATGTCCCAGACCGCCTTCATCTTGTCGCCGACGACGAGGGCACCCGACGTAGGCGGAGGGGCGGACCTGCGTCCGCGGACCATCGCGTCGCGCGCCGCGGAGAGGAGCTCGTCGACGGTCGTGCCGTCGTCGGGGAACGTGGCGACCCCGAAGCGGAGGCTCGCATCGCCGGCGACGAGCGCGCTGCCGAGCGCATCGGCTTCCGCGGCCGCAGCCTCGGGAAGCGCGACGAGAACGGCGTCGGCTGCGTAGACCGCGGCGCGGTCGACCGGTCTCAAGCGGTCGAGCAGCGCGCCGGCCCACGTCCTCAGCGGATGCCCCGGCGCCCGCGCGCCGATCATGAGGAGCGAGGCCGGGCGCCGGAACGTGCGTGCGCGGACGAGCTCGTCTTCGAGCTGGCGGACGAGGGCGTCGTACCCCTGCAAGCCGACGAGGCCAGGGGCAGTGCTGAGGACGTGGAGGCCGACGACGACGTCGCCGACGCGCACCTCGTCCGACGCGCTGATCCTCCCGCGAGTGACGACGACGCCGTTCAGCCGCGTGCCGTTCGTCGATCCCAGATCCTCGAAGACGACGCCGCCGTCGGGAGCGAGGAAGAAGCGCGCGTGCGTCCGCGAGACGCTCGGGTCGTCGATGACGACGTCCGCCGGCCAGGTGCGCCCGACGACGAGCGGCGTGGGCCCAGGCACGACGATCTTCGCGCCGTCACGGAAGTAGAACACGAGCGAGACGCGCGGCTCACGGCGAGAGCCGGGCGCGAGCTCCCGCATCGTCGTGTCCTTCGTTCCGCCGCTCACGCGCGCGAGTCTAGCGGAGGCGTACGCGGCCGTGCGAAGGTCGCGCACGATGGCGGCGCCGCCCGACCCTCCCAGCCCTGCCGCGCGCCGGCGCGTCGATCGCTACGAGCTGCTCGACCTCGTGGGGCAGGGCGGGTTTGGTGGCGTGTACCGAGCGCGTCACGTGCACACGCAGAAGCTCGTGGCGCTGAAGCTCGCGCGCGCCGAGATCGATGCCGATGCAGCGGCGCGCGTCCTCGCGGAAGGCCGCGCAGCCGGCGCTCTCGCGCACCCGAACGTCGTCGGCGTCCTCGACGGAGGCATCTCCGATCGCGGTGAAGCCTTCGTCGTCATGGAGCTGCTCGACGGCATCTCGGCCGAAGAGCTCCTCGCACGCGAGGGGCCGCTCGACCCGCACCGTGCCGTATCGCTCGGGCTGCAGATCCTCTCCGGCCTCGCCGCAGCGCACGCGCGCGGCATCGTCCATCGCGACGTGAAGCCCTCGAACGTGTTCGTCGTCGCTGGGCCGCAGCGGGCCGAGCCCGTCGTGAAGATCATCGACTTCGGAATCAGCAAGCTGCCCCGCACGGGAACGACGAGCGCGCCGAGCCCGACGCGGACGGGCGAGGGTTATGTGCCGTACACGCTGCCCGGCGTCGCCATGGGAACACCGGGCTACATGGCTCCGGAGCAGCTCAGCGACGCGCGCAGCGTCGATGCGCGCGCCGACGTCTATGCGGTCGGCGCGATGCTCTTCGAGATGCTGACCGGGCGTAAGCCGATCGAGCCGGAGGGTGGGCTCGAGGTGTGGATTCGCAGGCTCACGACCGAGAGCGCACCTCCGCTCGCGAGCATGGCTCCTCACGTTCCGGCGGCGCTCGGCGCGGTGATCGATCGCGCGCTCGCGCGTGACCGCGATGCGCGCTGGCGGAGCGCCGAAGAGATGCAGCGCGCGCTCGCGAGCGCGGTGGCCGACCGCGGGCGTTCGCGCGCGCTCGTAGCACCCGCGGCGCAGGCGCCGCAGACTCTCGTGCGCGCGGCCGAGCGCCCGCGTGCTCTCGCGTGGGCGTTCGCGATTTTCGGGGTCGTCGTCGCCGTTGCGTCGGTTGCGGCGGTCGCCGCGTACGTCGCTTCGTTACGCTGACTTGCGGCGGCGCCGACGCGCGGCCACGACGACCGCGGCGCCGAGCACGACGCCGAAGGCCGAAGCGCTCGTCGCGTCCTTCGTCGGACCTGCGTTGCAGCCGCCGCCTTCGATCGCGTTCGGGGTGAGACGCGTCGGGCCCGACGTTCCGCCGCCCTGCTCGGGCGAGGCGGCCGGCGCCGGGTCCTCGTCGCCGGATTCGGTCGCGTCGGGGATCTCCGGGACCTCGTTCATCGGCTGCGAATCGTCGGGCGACGAGCCGGCATCGGTGCCTGCATCGGCGGCCGGGCAGAGCGCGCCCTTCGGGAAGCCGCCGATCGGCGAACGTGCCAGACGGTCGGCCGTCGCCGGACCGTACGCGCCGTCCTCCGCGATCTTGTCCTCGGGGTGGTTGCGATTCCAGAGCATCTGGAACGCCTTCACGGAGAGGCCGCGGAGATCGGCGGTGCCGCCGCCGATGAAGTCGTAGTGGACCGGATCGTTCGCACCGAGCCAGCGGAAGCTCTTGCCCTGCAGCGCGCTGCGCCACCCGGCGTTGTCGTTGATGTCGATCGCCAGCGCCGACTCGTGGTTGCTCGTGCCAGGCCGCGCCGCGAGCGGGATGCCGCAACGACCGGTCTGGTACCAGCGATAGAGAAGGAACTGCTGCGGCAGGGCGCGGAGCCCCGAGTTGATCGACATCGTCACGCCGCGGGCCTTCTGCGCGGCGATGAGCTGCTTCGCGGCGTTCGTCTGGAGGTACGGGAACACGGCCGCGCCGAGCGCGAGCCCCGGCGTCTTGTCGATGCGCATGAACGTGTTCGGCCGGAGGCACTGCACCAGCTCGATGAGCTGCGTCGAGAGGCCCTTCACGGCCGTCGTCGAGCAGCTCTGGGTCACGGCGGTGTTGACCGTGTCGGTCGCAACGAGCGCGGAGCTCGCGACGCCGACGTTCTCTTCCTCGCTCGCGCCGTCGTCGTGATGGTCGGCGACGGGCTCCGGACCTTCGCCCGAGCAGGCGACCGCGGTGAAAGACGTAGCGACGGCGAGGGCCAGGACCGTGTGGCGAAGGGCGAGCACGGCGCGCATCGATGCACCGGACGGGCCTGTGCGGAAGGACCCTCGGACGACGCGAGGACGGTGTCGTCTCGCGCGAGCACTTGCGCAAGTCGCGCAGCGATCCTCGAGGTGACCGCCCTGCTTACCAGGTGCGATGGACCCCCGCGGACCGTCGTCTCGCGTCCTTCCGCGAGCGTCGCGTCGCGAGCCTCGCGAGCCCTCGCGCATACATGCGCCGCGATGCGCGCCCTTCTCATCCCCGCCACGGCCGGCGTGCGATATCCCGATGCGCATGGTCCCGGGGGGGCATGACGCGATCGGCCGGCGCACGTAGACCTGTTGTCGTGCAGCACGTAACGCGCTCCCGGACGCACGTCTCTTGCGACGACTGCTATCGCAGCTCGCCCTCCTTCGAAGGCCCGCTCGCGGATGCGCAGATGCGTTTCCGTCAGCTCGGGTGGATGTGGCATCACGATGGGCGATTGCTCTGCCCGATCTGCACCGCGCGCATGTCGACGCTGCCGCCGCCGCCCTCGAGCCCGCCTCCGCCGGGCCGCTGAGCGGACGTGCGACGCGCGCGTTCCTCTGAGGTTCGGGAACCCGAACCGCGCGCGCGGGGCGGTCGTGCATCATTCCGGTCCCATGCTCGCCGGCGATGACAACCGCGGTTACCACGCGGCGTGCGACCGCTGCGGGGCCACGTCGGCCGTGATCCCCGGCTCTCATTCGCTCGCCGTGCTGCGCCTGATGCAGGCGGGCTGGACGATGAAGAAGACGGGCGAGACGATCTGCCCGGCATGCGCGACGTCGCCGCCGCCTTCGCGCTGACGCGCGGCGCTCACAGATCGACGAACAGCTGCCACTTCAGGAGCAGCGTGTCGATCGCGGGGGCACGGCCGAGCGGCACGAAGCTGAGCGTCGCCGGCTCCGTGAGCGTCACCTGCGTCGCAGGCGTCTGACTGCGGTTGTAGACGAGGTAGAGGATCGAGCCTAGGCCGTACTCCCACCGGAGAACGACGTTGACGTTGAGCGAGACGTCGCGGAAGTCCGGGCTCTCCGCGGGAGCTGCCGTGGGGACGAGCGCGGCGAGCCGGATCGTCTCGCGCGGCGCGCCGCTGCCGGTGAACGTCCGGAAATCGTCGTAGTGGCCTGCCGCGAGGAACACCTGTCCAAACGTCTGCAGCGCAAGCCGCGGCGTGATCGCGAGGTTCACGCGCATCGTCGTCGCGAAGCTCGCGGCTTCGAGGGCGCCGAAGAGGAGCGTGTTCGGCGCTTGCGTGCGCGCCGCGAATCGCGTCTCTCCCGACGTGTACGTCAGCGACGGAATGAGCTCGATCTCGAGCTGCGGGTGCGCGCGGACGAGCGCACGAAGACGCGTCTCCACGTTGCTGCCGTCCGGAATCTTCTGGGCGAACGCCGTCGTCTCGAAGAACAGCCGCCTTCGGCGGTCGGTGCCGAGCTGCAGGATGAGCCCCGGCCGGCCGGGCCGCTCGAACGGAGAGCCGGTCGAGGTCTCGCGATCGTCGAGGCGCGGCTCCTCGTAGTTGAGCTCGAAGTACGACGACCAGAGGTTCGTGTAGCGAACGACGCTGTCGACGAGCCAGCGCCGACCGAGCTTCGTGCCGTCGAGCGCGTAGCGTCCGAACACCTCCACGTACGACTTCGTCTCGACCGTGAAGAGCCATGGCTCGAAAGTCCGGTACTCGAGATTGCCGTAGTAGAAGTGCTGGTTCTGGCGCTCCATGTAGCCGAGGTCGTTGAAGTCGAGCTTTCGGCTGGCGAACTGGTGCTGCACGTTCCACGCGAGCCCGGATCCGCCTTCTCGCGCGGCGGTCACCTGCGTTCCCCAGCCCGCGTCGCCATCCTCGATCACCGTGCCGTCGCGCAGCGTCCGCGGAGGACCGTGCTTCACGAGCGAAGCGATGCCCTGCGCAGTGACCGCGATCTCACCGTCTTTCGATCGCCACACGCCATCGAGGCTGCCGACGTACGCGTCGTGGGTGCAGCGTCGGCCGATTGCGAGGCGCGTGCCGTCGGCGCACAGCGCGCGTGGACCGAGCCCGTCGCCGGCGTCGTCGACGGGAGCGAGCCCGGCGCGCTCGGCGCGCGAGACCGCCGTCCCGAGAAAGCCCACGTGCGCGCGACCCGCCGCGAGGTCGTGTTTCACGCGGACGACCTGGTAGCTCGTCGCAGGGTCGGCGACCCGGTCCTGGCGACGCCCGCTCGCATCCTGGACCTCGACGGTGCTCGGCGCGGTCGCCGCCGACATCGCACCGACCGACCATCCCGGCGCGAGCCTCCCGACGAGCTTCGTCGCGCCGAGGATCGTCTGCGCCTCCGGGAGCGAGACGAGGCGTTCATCGAGCAGCGGGGAAGGCCGGAGCGCAGGGGCCGCCGGCCTCCGACCGATACGGCGCGTATAGAGCACCTGGAACGCGCGCGCGTAGAAGAGCGGCGCCGGCGACTCGAAGATCTCCGCGCCCTCGACGAAGAACGGGCGCTTCTCCGGAAAGTAGTTCTCGAAGTTCGTGAGGTTCAGGTAGAGCTCGTCGCCCTCGACCTGCGTGAAGTCCGGGTTCGCGGTGCCGTCGAGCGTCAGGTCCGGCGTGATGTGCCACCGCAGGTCGAGACCGGCGGAAGGACGGAGCGACCAGCCGGCATCGAGCGCGACGTCGTTCGGGTCCCGTCGCTGGATGCGTGCGAGCGCGAACGGCCGGAGCTCGAGCTCGCTCTTCGGGCGCATCCGCATGTTCGCGAGCCGGCCATAGATGGCTACCTCGCTCGAGACGTTGCGCGGGACGAATGCCCATTCGTCCGTCTCCTGCCGCATCGATACGTAGCGGCGCGCTTGGAAGCCCCACGTTTGCACGCTGCCGGGTGAGAAGCGGAGGATCCGGAGCGGGATTCGCAGCTCGGCCGACCAGCCGGTGCCGTCGGCGCGGATCTTCGTGCGGGCGTCCCAGTTCTCGTCCCAGCTCGGGTTGAAGCGGTTTCCCGAGTCCGGCTCGGTGATGTCGTTCGAGCGGATGCCGTCGCGGAGGACACCTGCCGCGTTCACGACCATCTCGAACGCCGTCTTGCCGAGAGCACGGCTGTCGATCGCGATGCTCACGGCATCCGACTCGACCTCGCGATCGCGTCGCGCCATGCGTGCGACGATGGGCGAGTGCCGTTGGTCGCAGTCGAACGCGACGTAGAGCGCCTCGTCGTCGTAAAGGACCCGCAGCGTCGTGCGTTCCGTCGGCGCCGCGCGCTCGTCGGGGAACTTCTGCGTGAACGCCTCCGTCGCGGGCGCCGCTTGCCAGACGTCGTCCGACAGATCTCCGTCGATCGTCGGTGCAGCGGACGCCCGCGCCGGCGTCAGCGTCGGAGGAGGCGGCAGCGCGGGCGCGCCGGCGGCCTGCGCGAGCACGATGGCGAGAGCGTGCACCACGGCGGAGGGCGCGCGACTCTACCACCGGCAAGGGCTCTCACCGCTAGCGGTTGCCTTTGCAAGAGCGCGGCCGCTGAGCGCGAAAGGCGCGCGCACGCCTGAACACGGTGATGACCAGGGCCGTTGGTGAAGGCAATGGGACGTCGACCTTCGATTACACCCGATGCGACGCCGCGCGACGATCGCGCGGACGTATCGTGCGACAGCTGCGAAGTCACTGGCCTACTCGGCGACCGCCCCCGCGACGTACGCCTCCTCCCGTTCATGAAGGACGGGTGGCTCCTCCGCGAGGACGGATCGTCACTGTGCCGCGACTGCGCGGCGCCGTGCTCCGGGTTCCGCCCGCTCTCGGCACGGACGGCCGACGACTTCCTCGACGCCTGAGCCGGTCACCGAACGGCTCGCGCACGGCGTGCGCGTGAGATGCAGACCCTGCGTTCCTCTGCGGGGCGCCGCTCGCACCGCGCGCGCCGTGACGGCGGCACGGCGCGTGCTGCTGCCGCGTCCGCGCCCTCACCGCGCCGGGGTCTCCGGCGTGCAGGGCAGCGAGAGGCCCAGCCATGCACTGCCTTCCAGAGGAGCGCCCACCCTTCGTGGTGGTCGCCGGCATCGCGTTCGGCGCGACGACGATGACGGTCGCGAGGGCCGCCGTACGTGCCGCGGCAACGCAGCCGTGCGCCCACGTGCACCTCGTCCACGTCGCGCCTTCCGCTCCGGTCGCGGAGAACGACCTCGGCACGCTGCTCCCCGGCGACGGCGCAGAGGCCGCGCTCGAAGAGGTCGCGCGCCATCTCGCGGCCATCGGACGCGACCTGCATGCACCACCGCACGTGCTCGTGCATGCGCACGCGCTCGTCGGAGCCGGGCCGAAGGTGGAGCTCGCGGCGTTTGCGCGCGTCGTGGGTGCGTCGCTTCTCGTCGTCGGCTCCCGCGGCTTCGCCGTGCTGCAGCCGATCCGGCAGACGGCCGGTGGCGCGGTGCCTACGCCTGGCGGGAGCGTGCCACCGCGGCAGCTATGGCGTGCTCCAGCTTGATGCCGGCGGTCATCGCGGCGACGAACACGAGCGCTGCGCTCGCGCCGCTCGCCGCGGTGACGAGCGCAGGTCCTGGGCAGTAGCCACCGACGCCCCATCCGATCCCGAACACCGCGGCTCCTGCGAGGAGCCGCGCGTCGACGGTCCGGTTCGAAGGAAGGTCGAAGCGCGGGGCCAGAAGCGGCGACGTCCGCCGCGTGACGATGCGATGGGCGACGAAGTGCACGAGCACGGCGCCCATCATCACGAACGCGAGGCTCGGGTCCCAGTCACCGAAGACGTCGAGGAAGCCGACCACCTTGGCGGGCTTCGTCATGCCCGAGATCGCGAGCCCGAGGCCGAAGAGGGCGCCCGCGCCGAACGCGGCCAGCGACGCTTTCACGGCGAGCCACCGAACGCGCGGCGCACGACGAAGACCGCGAGGATGCCGAGCGCCATGAACGTCGCGGTCGCGACGAGCGAGCGGACGGAGAGCCGGCTCACGCCGCAGACGCCGTGCCCGCTGGTGCACCCGCTCCCGATCTGCGTCCCGACGCCGACGAGCAGGCCCGCGAGCGCTGCGACCGGGAGCGAAGGCGCCCACGCCGTCACGAACGCGTCGGGTCGGACGAGGCGGACGACCACGCCGGATACGAGGAGCCCGGCGACGAAGGCGATGCCCACCCCGCGCGAGCGCGACCCGGGCCGGAGAGCCTCGGCGTAGAGGCCGCTGACGCCCGCGACCTTGCCGTGCGTGAGGAGGAAGAGCGATGCGCTTGCGCCGATGAGCGCGCCGCCGACGAGCGCGGGCACCGGTGTGAAGTCGTGCATGCGTCTCTCCGCGCGTCAGCCCGGGAGGCGACGTACGAGGTAGTCGACGACACGCTCGAACGGGTCGAAGCCGAACTCCTTCGCGATTGCGGGACGCAGGTTCGAGTTCGCGTTCACGTCGTAGAACACGAGCTCGCCGTTGCTGCTCTCGAGATACTCGATGCCGCCGATGTCGATGCCCGCGGCAGCTGCGATGCGCTTGCCGGCCTCGACCGCCTGCGCGGGGATCTCCGGGTATGCGTAGAACTCGACGGGCGGCGCGGGCGCGGCGGCCGGCACCTCGCATGCGCCTTCCTGTCCGTCGACCGGGTTGCACACCTCGGACGGACAGAGATTGAACCGGCCGTGCGAGACGACGCGCATCGCGTAGAGGAGCTCGCCGCCGAGGAACTCCATGCGGACGATGCCGCGCTCGAAGTCGTACGGGACGTACTCCTGGAGCAGGAAGAGGCCATCGGGCCACCAGAGCTCGGGCCGCTTCTCCAGGATCGCGCGGACCTCGTCCACGCTCGTGACCTTCTCGATGCGCGCGCCGCTTCCGCCCTGCTCCGGCTTCAGCAGCGCAGGCCAGGTGAACGGCTGCTGCTGGACGGCGCGCTCGAGCGCGCGAACCTCGTTGAACGCGATCGATCGCGGCGTGCGGAGGCCGAGGCGGCGGATCATCGCCGCTTGCGCGGTCTTGCTCAGCTCGGTGGCGAACGCGCGGGCGCCGTTGATCACGGGCACGCCGGAATGCTCGAGCGCCTTCAGGTACCCGAGCGCGAAGGGCACCGCGCGCGCATTGCCGCGAACGTATGCGCTGGGGCTCGCTTGGTTGAAGACGAGCCGCGCCGGCACGGGGTCACCCGGCTCGAAAGCCGCCTCTTTCAAGTCGAGCGCGCTGAACCTCACGCGTCGCCGCTCGAGCGCGGCGAAGAGCGGCTTCTGCCACTCGGGATGCTCGAAGAGCACGAGAACATCGGCGGGGGTCGTCATCGTTGTCGTCCGAAGGAGGGGGGGGACACGCGAGCGAGGCGCTCGACGCGGCAGCGTGCCTCGTAGCGCGCGGTGCTCGCGCTCGCAACTTCCGGGTCTGCGCGCGTGGGATCTCACACTTCGGCGGCTAAGATGGGGGCGGCGCGCGAAGACCTCGGTGCCCACGACTCCCGTACACATCGAAGACGCGGCGCGCGTCGTCCGCGCGTTCGGCCGCTGGCCCTCGTTCCACGACGCGGAGCTCCGCGAGGTTCGCCGCGAGGGCGATGGCGTGCTCGTCCTCACCCTCCGCGCCTTCATGATGACGAGCGAGCTCGACGCGCGGGGGTACTTCGTCCAAATGAACCCTCACGACGTTCGCTTGCGCTTCGAGGACGTCGCGGAGGAACGTCTCTCGATGGCGCCCGACACGCTCATGCAGCTGCGTATCGACGACGAACGCGACCTGCACGGGCGCTTCCTCGTCCACGTCGATTCCGCGGTCGGCACGGACGAGGAGGGGTTCGGAGGCACGTTCCGAGCGCGCAGCGGCCGCGTCGTCGACGTGAGCCCCTGCGCCGCCGACGGCGCCTAGCACGGCGCGGCTTTCCCGTTCGCACCGCATGCGGGACTTCCCGTTCGCGGTTGACGATGTACTCATCGCATCCGAGCTCGAACGCGCGTTCGCGGCTGCGGGCGTCTTCGTCGGCACTGAGCACCAGGATGCGCGGCGGGCGCGCGCGAATGGAACGTCCCGGAGCAGTCGCAACGTCTCTCATCCACGGATGATGGGCATCCCGAGATCGAGGACGCGGCGGGCGACATCGACCGCGCCGCTCGGACGGCTTCCGCTCCGTTCGATGCCTGCGCGACGGCGTAGCCGTCATCCGCGAGCTTGCGCGCGAGCTGCTCGCGGATGACCTCGTCATCGTCGACGACCAGGATCGTTGCAGCGGACGACGGCGCCATGGCGGCCTCGTGCGGAGCAAGATCGTGCACGCGAGTCACCCCACGACGTCGCTGCGCGCCGCGGGGAGCTAACCCGGCGGGGGTGCACGGTGCGGACTCGCAGCCCGTGATTGAACGGCCCCGAGCACGAGCGCGCAGACAGCATCGGGCGTCACCGGCTTCTCGAGGACTGCGTCGGCTCCGGCGTCATACGCGTTCGATCGGCTCACCTCGCCGGCGTACGCGCTGATGACGACGAGCACCGTCGCGTGCAGCGCTCCGGCGTCAGAGGCCATGTCGCACCTTCCTCTTTGCGGCAGCACTTCGCGCCGCGAGGACGAGCTCCGTCGCAACGCCGGACACTTCGCCTGGCCTGCGCGCGTTCGCTCTGCGGAGGACCGACCGCAATCGCCTCATGGCCTACGGCGATTTGCGGGTCCCAGTCGATCATGATCACGTCAGGCGACGAGGCCGCCGCCTCGACCCGCACATGGGCAAGCTGCGCGCGCACGACATGCGAGCCACGTTCGTCACGATGAGCCTGGCTGAGGGGAAGAGCGAGACGTGGATTCGCGACCGCACGGCTCACCGGTCGACGTCCATGATCGATCGTTACCGGCGCATGGCGCGGCAGGTGGAGGAGCTGAAGCTCGGTGGCCTCGTCGACCTCGTCGACGGCCTAGGGTGGGGGATGGCCCGGGGGATGAAGACCGGCACGGGGGGTGACGATCTCGAAGCTATCCCTGCGGAAGTGCACGGGGGGGGACTCGAACCCCCACGCCTCTCGGCGGCGGAACCTAAACCCGCTGCGTCTGCCATTTCGCCACCCGTGCGGAGGGCGCGTCGCTTCTAGCACGGCGCGGCGGCACGCGCGCATCGCGCCGGCCGCCCGAGCTCACGGAGGTCACCGAGGTCACCGCGCGCGTGCAGTGCCGCCGCCCTTCGTGTCCGGGACGGGGTGCTCCTTCAGGAGCTTCGTCGCGAGGAACATGCGGTAGCGGCTCTCGGCGAGGCCGCGGTCGCACGAGCCGGACATGAACATCGCGAGGCGCTCGTCGAACGGGCGCGCCGTGCACTTCGCGAGCGAGCCCTTCAGGATCTTCAGCGCGGCGCGCGTGCACACCTCGGGGTCGTCGAGCGCCTTTTGAGGATCGGGCAGGTGCCGGCGGTCGACCTGGTAGAGGCAGAGGAACTGGCCGTTCGCGGACTTCGCGTTCGGCTTCAGGCGGCTCTCGTACCAGGCGACCGACACGAGCAGCGCGGCGGTCCGCTCCTCACCGCGGTCCTCGAAGAGCGGGTCGCTCTCGGCCACCCGGGCGATCGCCTCGGCGGTCTTCTCGAAGGTCGGACGCCAGGGCGCGCTCGGCTCGAGCGCCACCATCAGGCTGACGACCCAGTGAACGGGGACGCTCATTGGAGCTCCAACCATTCGATCGATAGGGCCGAAGAGCAAGCGATCGATGACCGCACCCAGTGATTCCGGTACGTTGCGGACCGTGAGAAACCCTCGCAGGCGCAAGCTCGCAGCCTCGTTCGTCGTCACTGTGTCGGCCGTTCCCGCCGCCGCCAGCCTCGAGGGCTGCAAGAAGGTGACGATCGTGTCGCGCGATGCCGCCGGGGGTGGCGGTGGTGGTGGCGACGCGCTCGTCGCGACGTCGACCATCGTGCGGACGCCCGAGGGCTGCGCGCTGAGCGTGTCCATGGCGTGCCCGCCGAACGTGAGCTGCAACCCTCCGCCGCTCGAGCCCATCGACTGTCCCGAGGACGCCGATGCCGGAGGCGCCACCACGGACGCCGGACGAGCCGACGCGGGCACGCCCGCGCGCCGGCGGCCGCCCGGCAAGGAAGACTGGCTCCGTATGAAGCCGCGCCTCGACGTGAGCGACCGCGGATGCACCTACGTGGCGGAGCGCTTCTGCACGCCGCCATCCCGCCCGTTCACGTGCACCGAGTTCCAGATGCCGACGCCGGTGAAGTGCACGCCCATCGCCGCCGACGCAGGACCGAACGGCTCGCGCGCCGCCCCGACGCGCTTTCGCATCGAGCCGTTCGTCTACAAAGACGGGACCGACGTTTGCCACGCCGTCCCCGCCTTCGAGTGCGAGACGCAGGCGGTTCCGTGCACCGCCGCCATGCCCGAAGGTACGGTCACCGAGTGCCCGTGAGACGCGGGCGCGCGCGCGACCGCTCAGAACCGGACGACCGCCGCCCCGAAGCCGCCGCCCGCGCGAGGCAGAACGCCAGGCGCGACTCGGGCCGTGCCCGTGCCCGTGCCCGTGCGCGAAGCCCCGCCGCTCCAGTCGGTGAATGCCGCGCCGATGACGACGGTCGCCAGCGCGAACGCGGCGGTCACGCCGATCATCACGTTCGCGCGGCTCTGCGCGGCTTCGCCGTCTTCCCGTAGCGCCACGCAGCCGCTCTCCGGCGCGCGCGCGCAGCCGGCGTCCTCGAACTCTCCGTGCGCCGCATCCGCCGACAGCATCAGCGCGGTCGAGCCCACCGCTGCCGCGCCCGTGGCCGCTACGCCGACCCAGAAGACCCACGGCGGGAGCGGGCGCGCAGCGTCGCCGCGGGTTGCGTCGAACGTGCGAGGCGGCGGCGCGGGAGGCGTGTCGGCGAGTGGTGCGCTCGCGAACGTCGCCGCGCTGCCGCTGGTTCGCGTCACGATGAGGCTCTCGCCTTGATTCGGGCGGATCTCGACGACCTTGGTCTGCGATTCTCCGTCGAGCGTGACGACGACCGTGTGCGTCCCTATGCGCGTCCACGTCGGCTTCTTGGTCGGCATCGGCTTGCCGTCGAGCGTCGCTCGGCACGTGCTCGCGCCAGGGCAGCTCACGGCGATGCGCCCTGCGCGGCCGTCGAGCTTCCGGCGCGCCGCGGCGATGCTGCCCGCGAGGTGTCCGCCGGCGGGCTCCGCGCGGCGTGCGCGGTCGAGCAGCTCCGCGCCGAGCGCCGGGTCGTCGGCATCGATCGCGGCGTCGAGCGCAGCCGCGAGCGCGACGTCGTTGGGCGCGAGCGCGTCGGCGTCGGCGAGCTCCTGCGCGGCCCTCTGGTAGTCGCCGCGCTTGTGGGCGACGACGGCGCGGTCGTACGCCTCCTTGGCACGCTCGGTGTCCGCGGGCGGAGCGATCCCGCCGTCCGCGAACGCTCCGTGGCTCGTCGCGATCATCGCGGCTGCGAAGAGGATCCCTGCCGCCGACCGCGGCGCGCTCAACGGCAGCCGTCCCCGATGCACGTGCAGTCGTTCCGCGGGCATTGGATCGAGCATCGCGCGCCCTCCGGGCACGTCGTGCGGCAGCCTCCGCCCGGGCAGTTGATGTTGCACTCCGCGTCGGGCGAGCACGTCGTCGTGCAGCCTCCGCGCGGACAATCGACGTCGCATTCCGCGCCCCGCGCGCACGTCGTCGTGCAGCGGCCGCCGTTGCAGTGCACGTTGCAGTCGCTCCGCTCGTCGCACGCGATCGCGCAGCCGCCGACGTCGCATCCGAGGCGGCAGCGGTCGTTGTCTCCGCACACGCAGCGCTCGCCGTTGCAGGACGACGGTGTGCCCGACGAGCCCGAGGAGCCGGACGATCCCGTGCTTCCCGAGCTGGTCGTCGAAGGCGATCCCGACGTCCCGCCTTCGGGGCCGCCGGTGCCGATCGTGTAGTCGTACGAGCACCCGCTCGCCGGCACGCCGAGCGACGCTGCGAGCAACGCGGCGGCGCCGGCGCCGAGCACGACGCCTGCCGAGCGGAACGTCGGGCGGGTCACGCAACGAGGATAGCCCAGAACGATGCGCGCCGCGCCGTCCGTTCCCGCACGCGAGGCTTGACGGACCCTGCGCCTTCGATGTTCCTTCGGCGGCAGACCGAAGGAGGCCTCATGCGTCGCGTGTCCATCGCCCTCGTCTCGCTGATCGCGCTGCCCGCGCTATGTGCATGTGGTGGCGAGGAGCCCGCGCCCGTCGCGCCGCAGGCCCCCGTCGCGAGCGTCGCGCCCGCCCCTTCGCCCGCGCCCCCGCCCGAAGCCCCGCCCGCACCGAAGCCTTCTCTCGCCGACATGCAGAAGCAGGGGCTCCTCACGGCGCTCGAAGGCCTGAACGGCCACGACCCGAACAAGTTCGCGAGCGTCTACGCCGAGGACGCGGTGATCTCGGTCGCCGGCCTGAACGAGGTGAGCGGACGCGCCGCCGTCGCGCAGAACATGACCGAGTGGTTCGAGGTCTTCTCGAAGGCGAAGCTCGGATTTTCTCGCGTCTGGGTGAAGGGCGACACGATGGTCCTCGAGTGGGTCATCAACGGAACGCACCACGGGGAGCTCTTCGGCGTGAAGGGCACCGAGCAGCCGATCGGCCACTACGGGCTCTCGATCGTGCAGTTCTCACCGGACGGGAAGGTGCAGCGTGAGCACCGCTACGGCGAGCTCGGCACGGTCATGACGCAGGTCGGCTCGGCGAAGGCGAAGCCGCGGCCGATCCCGGAGGTGCCGAAGGCGCCGGAGACGATCGTGGCGCGCGGCGACGAAGAGAAGAACATCGAAGCCGCAAAGGCGGTGCTCGCGGCGCTCGAGGGCAAGAAGGAGAGCGACTTCACCGGCGCGCTCACCGACGACGTGGAGCACGACGGCCTCTTCCACCTCGAGACGACGAAGGGCAAAGACGAAGCGAAGAAGTTCTTCAAGAGCTTCACGGCCGCGTTCCCCGATGCGAAGTTCGAGGTCTCGCGCGCGCTCGCCGTCGGCGACTACGCGATCGTCGAGTCGACGTTGAAGGGCACGCACAAGGGGGCGCTCGGTCACATCGCGGCGACGAAGCGCCCGATCGCGGTTCACCTCGTCGACGTGTTCAAGGTGAAGGACGGCAAAGTCTCGCGCGTGTGGACGTACCAGAACAGCCTCGAGATGCAGCAGCAGCTCGGGCTCTTCAACGTCAACGCCGGCAACGTTCCGGCTTCGCAGTCCGCGCCGCCCGCGGCCGGAGCTCCCGCCTCGAAGGGGGCCGCTCCTGCCGCTCCCGGCGGCGGAGGCGGAGGCGGCAAGGACACCGGCGGCGGCGGCGGCAAGGGAACCGGCGCGGGCACGGGCGGCGGCGGCGGCAAGAAGTGAGGCCCCGAGCGGCCGATATTGACAATCATTGTCAATAAGCGCATGGACAGCCTGGGGCCACGGCCCGGAGGCTTCCTTCATGTCCATTTCGAGGAGAGCGATCTTCGTGACGGCGCTCGCTGCGGCGGGCGCACTGGCGGCGTTCACGGCGTGCGGTGATGACGACAACGTCGTGCGGACGCGCCCCGACGGTGGGCTCGCCGATGCGACGACGGAGGGAGGGCCGGTCGACGCCGGCCCGAACGTCCTCGCGTGTGGCGTGAGCGTGCCGGCGACGTACGAGAGCCCGGCGTTCGCGACGAACGCGAAGGCGCAGCTCGATCTCAAGGCGCGCGTCCTCGAGCTCGACGCGAAGATGCGCAGCACGGAGAGCGCCAGCACGGCCATCGTGACCGGCGCGGAGCTCCAGGCGATCTTCACGGCAGGCACGCCGAGCCTCCGCGCCGTCGCCACCGCCGCGACCCAAGCGGTCGTCGATCAGTATCTCGTCGCGTTCGGCGACGCCGTCGGAAAGACCTGGTCTCCGCTCGATGCCGAGGACGGCGGCACGACGACGGGCGGCAAGTACGAAGGCACGTACCACTTCACGGCCGCGGGCATCGACATCCGCGAGGCGACGCAGAAGACGCTGCTCGGCGGAGCCCTCTACAACCATGCGCTCACGCTCGCGACGGGGCCGATCACCGAGGCCACGGTCGACGGCCTGCTCGCGCTCTTCGGCGCGACGCCGAAGCTCGCCAACGCGACGGACGGAGACGCCGGCGCAGACGCCGACGAGCTCATCGCCGAGTATGCGTCGCGCCGCGACAACAAGGCGTCGACGACGCCCGGGCCGTATCGGCGCATCGCGAGCGCGCTGCGCGCCGCGAAGGCAGCGGCCGCCGCCGGCGACAAGTGCAAGGCGGACCTCGACGCGGCGCTGAAGATCTACTTCGCGGAGTGGGAGCGCGCGACGTATCTCACCGCGATCTTCTACCTGAACGCCGCGGCGACGAACGCGACCGCGACGCCGCCGAAGGGCAGCACGGCGCTCCACGCCTATGGCGAAGCGCTCGGCCTCGTTCAGAGCTTCCGCGGCATTCCGCAAGACCGTCGCAAGATCACCGATGCGCAGATCGACGCGCTCCTCCAGCGCATCGGCGCGACGACGCCGTACCAGCTCGTCACCCGCACGAGCGAGCGCGTGGTTGCGTTCAACACCGCGTTCCAAGACATCGGTGCGATCTACGGCATGACGCAGATCGAGATCGAAGACGCGAAGAAGAGCTACTGATGCCGCGTTCGCGTTTTCTCGTCTCCGCGCTCGTCGTCTCCGCGCTCGTCGCCTCGTCGTGCAAGCGCGCCGAGCGGGAGCAGGCATCGTCGTCGAGCTCCGGTGGGATCGACGCCCCGGGCTTCGACAAGCAGGCGCTCCTCCGCTCGTTCGGTGAGTGCGCGCTGACCACGTTCCGAGAGTTCCAGGCGACGACGCCGGACCTGCGCGCCGCCACGGAGCGCGCCGACGTGGAGGGCAGCGCGGCCGCACGCGAAGCTGCACGCGAGGCGTGGCGGAAGTCGATGGAGGCATGGCAACGCGCCGAGCTCTTCGCAATCGGCCCGACGGCGACGGCGCCGGCGGTGGGCGCCGGCGAGCAGCGCGATCCGATCTACGCGTGGCCTCTCGTGAACCGCTGCCTCATCGAGCAGCAGATCCTCGAGCAGACGTATGCGAAGCCGGAGTTCGCGAACGCGCTCGCGACGACGCGCGGGCTCTCCGCGATGGAGTACGTGCTCTTCCACGACGGCGCGGACAACGCATGTCCGCCGTCGGCGACGATGAACGCTTCCGGGTCGTGGAACGCGCTCGGCGCTGCGGAGATCACGAAGCGGAAGAACGCGTATGCGCGCGCCATCGCCGCGGACACGGCGGCGCGGGCGACGCAGCTCGTCGACGCGTGGGATCCGGCGAAGGGCAACTTCGTGGGCGAGCTCGCGAACGCGCCGACGAAGACGTACGCGTCGCAACAGATCGCCTTCAATGCGGTCAGCAACGCGCTCCTCTACGTCGACGATCTCATGGCGAACATGAAGGTCGGTTACCCGAGCGGGCTCACGCCGGGCGGCTTCTGCAAGACGCCTCCGTGCCTCGACGCGGTCGAGTCACCCTGGGCGAAGCGGTCGAAGGAGCACCTCCGGCAGAACCTCGCCGGCTTCGAGCGGCAGATCCGAGGATGCGGCGCGAATGCGGAAGGGCTCGGCTGGGAGGATCTGCTCGTCGCCGTCGGCGATCAGGCGCTCGCGACGAAGCTCGTCGATGCCATCGCGGCCGCGCGCCGAGCGCTCGACGCGCTGTCCGGAGCCTCGTTCGAGAACGACATCGTCGACAACCCGAATGGCGTCCGCGCCTTCTACGATTCTCTGCGCGCGCTCGTCACGCTGCTGAAGACCGAGCTCGTGACGGTGCTCGATCTCGAGCTGCCGAAGCGGCTGGAGGGCGACAATGACTGAGCCCCGCGGCTCGCAGCTGCTGCGCGCGCTCGCGGCTCCCACCGATGTCGGGGCGCTCGTCGCGTTCCGGATCGCGCTCGGCACGATCGTCTCGGTGAGCGCCATCCGCTTCCTCGCGTACGGGTGGGTCGACGAGCTCTTCGTCCAGCCGAAGTTCTTCTTCAAGTACTGGGGCTTCGGGTGGGTACCCACGCTGCCCGCGCCGTGGATCCACGGCGTGTTCGTCGCGCTCGCCGTGCTCGGCGCGTGTCTTGCCGCCGGCCTGTTCTACCGCGTCGTCACCGTGCTCACGTTCGTGCTCTTCGCCTACGTGAACCTGTGCGACGTCACGAACTGGCTGAATCACTATTACCTCGTCGGGCTCCTCCTCGTGCTCGCCGCGTTCATGCCGCTCGGGCGCGCGTGGTCGCTCGATGCGCGCCTCTTCCCCAAGCGGCGCGTGCAGACCTTCCCAGCGTGGTGCACGTGGGTGCTCCGTTTCCAGGTCGGCGTCGTCTACGTGAACGCCGGCCTCGCGAAGGCGACCACCGATTGGCTCTTGCACGCGCAGCCGCTCAACATCTGGCTCTCGGCGCGCACGAGCATGCCGGTCATCGGGGCGCTCTTCGACGAGCGCTGGACCGCGTACGCGTTCAGCTGGGCAGGCTTCCTGTTCGACACGTTCATCGTCGTGTTCCTGCTGTGGCGCCGGACGCGCCTCTTCGCCTACGCCGTCGTGATCGGCTTCCACGCGATGACCGGGATGATGTTCCCGATCGGGATGTTCCCGTACATCATGAGCGCGAGCGCGCTCGTGTTCATGGACTCGGACTGGCCGCGTCGCCTCTGGGCGCGCGTCCGCCGCGTAGCCGCGCGGGTTCCTGCGGCGCTCGAGAGCGATGCCGCGGATTCACGCGCGTTCCGGCCGGCGTACGCCTACGTGCTCGCGGCGTTCTGCGCGGCGCAGGTCCTCGTCCCGCTGCGCAGCCACCTCTACGGAGGGAACGTGCTGTGGCACGAGCAGGGCATGCGCTTCTCGTGGAAGGTCATGGCGCGCGAGAAGAACGGCAGCATCACGTACCTCGTCGAGTCTCCCAGCGAGAAGCGCACGTGGTACGTCACTCCGCGCCGCTACCTCACGGATCGCCAAGAACGCGAGCTGTCTTCGCAGCCAGACCTCATCGTCCAGCTCGCGCATCACGTCCGCGAAGACTTCGCGCGGCGCGGTCACGAAGACGTCCGCGTTCGCGTCGAGGCGCTCGTCTCTCTGAATGGGCGGAGCGCCGCGCCCATGATCGATCCGTCCGTCGACGTGTCACGCGTGGACGTCGGCCTCGCCAAGGCTCCCTTCATTCTTCCGGCGCCCGATGGGCCGCCGATTCACCTCAAGGCTGCATGGTCTGCTCGCGTCGCCTCCCGTTCGGGCTTCTGACGTTCCTCCTCCTCGCGTCGCCGCGCAGCGTGCTCGCCGACGAGACGCCGGCGCCGCCGCCGGCTCCTCCGGCGGCGGAACCCCCCGTCGCGTCCGAGCCGGCTGCGAGCGGCGTTGGGTCGACGTCGACGCCCGCAACCGCCGAGGCCGAGCCGGCGCCGGCGGAGGCGCCAAAGGCGAAGCCCGCGGTCGCCGAAGACATGGTGAGCGTCACCGGCACGCGGCTCGCGGAGCAAGGCGGCTCGACGCACGTCGTACGTGACGCGCAGCTCCGGCGTTTCGCTTACGACGATCCGCACAAGGTGCTGCTCTCGGTGCCGGGCGTCTATGTGCGTCAGGAAGACGGCATGGGCCTACGCCCGAACATCGGCATTCGCGGCGCCAACTCGGACCGGAGCAAGAAGGTCACGTTGATGGAGGACGGCGTCCTCCTGGGTCCTGCGCCGTACTCCGCCCCGGCCGCGTACTATTTTCCGCTCATCGACCGCATGCGGACGGTGCGCGTCATCAAGGGGCCCTCGTCGATCTTGTATGGCCCGCAGACGGTGGGCGGCGCGATCGATCTCGTCACCCGCGAGATCCCGAGCGATCGCCAGGGCACCTACGACTTTTCCTTCGGGCAGTACGGCTTCAACAAGCAGCACGTCACGTACGGCGCGAGCGACGAGAACGCCGGCTTCCTCGTCGAGGGCATGCGGGTCGACTCGTCGGGGTTCAAGGATCTGCCGAGCGGCGCCGACACGGGCTTCACGCGCAACGAGTGGATGGCGAAGGCGAGCTGGAACCCTGCGCCGCGCGCCGAGATCCAGAACGAGCTCCAGGTGAAGCTCGGGTACTCCGGCGAGACGTCGAACGAGACGTACCTCGGTCTCACCGACGCGGACTTCCGAGCGACGCCGGATCGTCGCTACGTGGCGAGCGGTCAGGATTTGATGAAGAACCACCGGACCGCGGTGGAGCTCTCGCACAAGATGCGGGTGTCGCCGCAGTTCGACATCACGACGACCGCGTACCGTCACGACTTCGATCGCACGTGGCGCAAGGTGAACGGCTTCCGCGGCGCGGACATCTCCGACGTGCTCGCGAACCCGAACACGCCGCGCAATGCGGTGTACCGCGCGGTTCTCGCCGGCGAGGAGAGCGCGACCGATCCGTCGCAGACGATCCTCATCGGCCCGAATCATCGCGTGTTCGTCTCGCAGGGTCTGCAGACGCAGGTGCGCGTCGCGGCGCGCACGGGCCCCGTCGTTCACCACTTCACGTACGGGCTCCGCGCGCACTACGACGAGATCGTCCGCAAGCACACGCAGGACGGCTTCGTGATGACCGAGGGGCAGCTCCTCCCGGACGGCCGGGTCACCGAGGTCACCGCAGACAACAAGGGGTCGACGCACGCGCTCGCGCTGTGGGTCGTAGATTCGATGACGTGGGGACCGGTCGTTCTCTCGCCCGGCGTCCGCATCGAAGCGATCCATGCGGCGTACCGAGACTCGCTGACCCGCACGCGTGACGGAGCGACGTACCAGGTCGTGCTGCCCGGTGTGAACGGATACTGGGCGCTCCGTCGCGATCTCGGCATCCTTGCGGGCGTGCACAAGGGCTTCAGCCCGGTGCCGCCGGAGCAGGCGCGAACGGCCGCTCCGGAAGAGAGCGTCAACTACGAGGCGGGCATTCGCTACGCGCGCCGGAACGCACGCGCCGAGGTCATCGCTTTCTACAACGACTACTCGAACCTGACCGACATCTGCACGTTCTCGAACGGGTGCACGCAGGAGAACCTCGACCGCCAGTTCAGCGGTGGGCGTGCGCGCATCGGAGGGCTCGAGGCGTACGTCGAGACCGAGGTGCGCCTGCCGGCGCAGTGGTCACTTCCGATGCGTGCAGCTTACACGTACACGTACACCGAGTTCCTGACCACGTTCGCATCGGCCGATCCGCAGTTCGGCAACGTTCGACGAGGCGACGAGCTGCCGTACGTTCCCGCGCACCAGGCGAGCGGTTCCGTCGGCGTCGAACGGCGCGGCTTCGGTCTGAACCTCGCGGGCACCTTCGTCGATTCGATGTGGGAGCGTGCGGGCCGCGGCGAGCCGCTGCCGGGTCAGAAGACGGATGCATACTTCCTCGTCGATGCGAGCGCGCGCTACCGCCTCTTCGACCACGTCGAGCTCTACGTGAACGGCCGCAACCTCACGAACGACCGCTACATCGCGTCCCGCCGCCCGTTCGGCGCGCGGCCGGGCGCGCCGCTCTGGGTGATGGCGGGCGTGCGTGGCGAGTTCTGACGGCGTATGTTGCCGGCCCGTGTTTCGACTCGATGACCTCGCTCGTGGCCTCGCGCACCTCGGCAAAGACGAGCACGCGCGCGACGAGGAGCAAGTCCACGCCGCCGTAGCGGCGATTCTCCGGGACCGCCCTGACGGCGGGGGCGCCGAGCTCTTCTTCATCCAGCGCGCCGAGCACCCGAACGATCCGTGGTCCGGCCACATCGCGTTCCCGGGCGGCCGGCGCGAGGCTCGCGACGCGTCTCTGCTCGCCACGGCGATCCGCGAGACGCGTGAGGAGGTCGGGCTCGACCTCGAGCGCGCCGAGCTCGTCGCGCGCCTCCCCGAGGTGCCCGCGTTCATTCGAACGAAGCGCGGCACGCTCGTCGTGACGCCGTTCGTGTTCGCGATGCGCGGCGAAGACGTCGTCGTCATGAACCGCGAGGTGGCGGCGACGCTCTGGATTCCGCTCGCCTCGTTCGCGCGCGGCGAGGGAAAGGGCACGTACCGCTTCACGTGGGAGAAGAAGGACTACGAGGTCCCGTGCTTCCGCATCGGCCCCGAGCAGAAGGTCCTCTGGGGCATGACGTATCGCATGCTCGAGACGATGCTCCACGCGCTCGGCGTCGCGCTCTGACGGCGAGCTTGCGAGCGCGTGCGCGACGGTGACGGGAGGGCGAGGTGGCCCCGGGCCTGGCCCCGGGCCGGCACGGGCCACCCGGTGCCACCCGGTGACCGCGCGCAAGGTCGCGGAATCGCGCGAGCGCGCGGATGGCCCGCCGCGTGCTCCGCGCGGTCGCATGGCAACCACCGCTTGGGGCGAGGCGTCGCTCGTGGAAGAGATCCAGATCAAGCAGAACGCCGGCAGCCGTTCGTTCACCACGTTCGTGCAGCTGCTGGAAAATGACGATGGCGAGCCGCTCGTCCGCTTCGCGTATGCGACCGACGGGACGGCGCGGCGTGGGCCCGTGACGCTGAGGAAGGGCGATCTCGAGAAGCTCCGACGAGGGCTCGCGAAGACGCCGCGGCTCCGCGATGCGCTCGGTCTCCGCGACGGCGCGTGACGAGCGTGAGCGGCGTGACCGGCGTGACCCGCGTGACAAGCCGCGCCGATGCGCTAGATTCGGGAGCGCTGGCCCGCCCGCCAGCATCCATGACCGGCACCTCTTCTCTCTGACCCGCCCGTGAGCGCATCGGCGCTCCCGCCCGTACCGATGGCCGCTGCCTCGTCGCAGCGCGCACGCACCGTACGGGCGCTCTTACGACGTCACTGCAGAGGAAAGAGGTCGCTCATGACCGTGCTGGAGTTGCACGGCGTCGGGGTCGCATTCGCGACGTCCCGGCCCGTTTTGGATGACGTGTCGCTCGGGCTCGTGCCGGGTTGGTACGGGCTCGTCGGCGAGAACGGAGCAGGCAAGAGCACGCTCCTCCGCGTGCTCGCGGGTGAGCTCCCGCCGGACAGCGGCATCGTGCGGCGCGAGCCACGCGAGCTCGTGGTGGTTCTCTGCGCGCAGGACGTGGAAGCGCTCGGCGACGACGTGGCGGCCTTCGCCGCGTCGGACGATCCGCTTGCCGCCGAGCTCCGCGGTAGGTTGGGCCTCGGGCCGGAGACGATCGATCGCTATGCGACGCTCTCGCCCGGCGAACGCAAACGTTGGCAGATCGGCGCCGCGCTCGCACGAGAGCCCGACGTCCTCCTGCTCGACGAGCCGACGAACCATCTCGACGCGGCGGGACGCGCCTTGCTCGTCTCTGCGCTGAAGCGGTTCCGCGGCATCGGCGTGCTCGTCTCGCACGACCGGGCGTTGCTGGGCGAGCTCCCGAGGACGACGCTGCGCGTCCACGAGGGAGAGGTGCGTTCGTACGCCGGCGGGTATGCGGAAGCGTCCGCCGCGTGGAAGCTCGAACGTCGCGCCGCCGAGGATGCCCATGCGCGTGCAAGGCAGCGGGTGGCGGCCGCGGCCGTTCGCCTTGCGGATGCGCGGAGGGAGCATGCGTCTGCCGAGGCCGGAAGGAGCACGCGAGCCCGCATGCGAAACGTCAACGACCGTGACGCGCGGGGCATGGGCCCGTCGACGCTCGCCGCCTGGGCGGAGGCGCGGTCCGGCAGGACGGTCGGCGTGCGCAAGAGCGAGCTCGCGCGTGCAGAGGCGGAGGTCCCTGCGATCGAGCGTGAGCGTGCTCTCGGACGCAGCGTCTTCGCGACGTACGAGCGGGCGCCCTCGCCGGTGCTCTTCCATCTCGACGAGCGTGAGCTCCGCGCGGGAGAGGCGGTCGTCCTCTCCGACGTTCGCCTCACGATCGCGCGCGAAGGCCGCGTACGCATCGCCGGCGCGAATGGGGCAGGGAAGACGACGCTCCTTCGCGCGCTCCTCGCGAATGGGCCTCCGCAGTCGCGCGTCCTCTACCTTCCGCAGGAGCTCGAGACGGCCGACGTGGCGACGCTGACGACCGAGCTGCACGCGCTCGCCCCTGACACGCGCGGGCACGTGCTCTCGGTGTTCGCCGCGCTCGGGAGCGATCCGTCGCGGCTCCTCGGCAGGCGCGATGCGGATCGCGCGCGCCTCTCGCCCGGCGAGGCGCGGAAGCTCGCGCTCGCGATGGGCCTCGGCAAGCACGCGTGGGCCCTCGTGCTCGACGAGCCGACGAACCACCTCGACTTGCCGAGCATCGAGCGGCTGGAAGAGGCGCTCGCGCGCTATCCGGGCGCCGTCGTCGTGGTGACGCACGACGAGACGTTCGCGCGTGCGTCGACCACGCGCGAGCTCGTCGTCGAGGGCGGCACGGTGCGGTGAGGGGCGGTGCGGCGGGGGGGGCGGGGCGGGGCGGCGTCGCGCGACGCCGCCTCGCTACTGCGCGACCGCCAGGCCGATCGGGCACGCCACGCCCGTGCCGCCGATGCCGCAGTAGCCGCCCGGGTTCTTGTGGAGGTACTGCTGATGGTAGTCCTCCGCGTAGTAGAGCTCCGGCGCGTCGAGGATCTCGGTCGTAATCGGGCCGTAGCCCGCCGCGGCGAGCTTCTCCGCGTACGCGGCCTTCGAGCCTTCGGCGGCGGCGCGCTGCTCGGCATCGTACACGTAGATGCCCGAGCGGTACTGCGTGCCGACGTCGTTGCCTTGCCGCATCCCCTGCGTGGGGTCGTGGTTTTCCCAGAACGTCTTCAGCAGCGCTTCATACGTCGTCTTCGTCGGGTCGTAGACGACGCCCACGACTTCGTTGTGGCCGGTCATTCCGGAGCAGACCTCGCGGTAGCTCGGGTTCGGGGTGAAGCCCGCGGCGTAGCCGACCATCGTCGAGTAGACGCCTTCCGCCTGCCAGAGCTTGCGCTCCGCGCCCCAGAAGCACCCCATTCCGAACATCGCGCGCTTCATGCCTTCCGGGAACGGCGGTCGCATGCGCGTGCCGAGCACGACGTGCGTTCCGGCGACCACGATGGCCTCCGTCCGCCCCGGCAGAGCCTGCTCACGCGTCGGCATCCTGATCTTCTCGGCGTATCCCATCGCTGACCTCTCGTGCTCGTGCGGCCGGCGCGCTGCCGCTCCCTCGCGTGTGAAGGCGCGGGCGCCCCGCTCACCGCTCGAATTTGTACCCTCGCTCTACGTTGCACACCCGCACTTCGTATCGCTCGTAGAACGAGCTCTTCCCGAGCGCCTGCACGCCGCGATGGCGCGCCTCGTCCTTCCAGTGCCGGATCGCCTCGAGCGATTCCCAGTACGAAACCGAGATCCCGAACCCGTCCGCAGACCTCGCGCTCTCGAAGCCGAGAAACCCCGGCTGCTCGCGGGCGAGCTCGACCATGGCCTCCGCGGCGGACGCGTACTCGTCGCCGTGCGTCTTCGTGCGCTGCGAGCTGAAGATCACCGCGAAGCAGTGCTGCGCGCTGCGCGGGTCCGGGAGCGCGCCGGCGGGTCGCTCCGCGGCAGCGGCGCGGGCGGCGCGCACTTCCGCCTCGGCATCCGCTTCCCACGCCTTCATGCCCGGGAGCGAAAGGAGCGTCTGGCAGTACTCGGCGGGCTCGCCGTCGAGCGCGACGTCGTAGGTGCGGAAGCGGAACGCGACCGGCGCGAACATCGCGTCGGCGATGCCGAAGGCGCCGAAGAGAAAGCGGCCGCCTCTTCCCCAGCGCCTTCGGCACTCCGTCCAGATCGCCTCGATGCGCGCGATGTCTGCTTCCGTCTCCGCGCTCGGCACCGCGCGTGGATGACGGGCGACGACGTCCATCGACATCTCGCGCCGGAGGCTCGAAAACCCGGCATGCATCTCTGCGCTCACCGCCCGCGCGTGCGCGCGCGCGAGACGGTCCGCCGGCCAGAGCATCTTCTCCGGATGGAGCTCGGCGACGTACTCGGCGATCGCGAGCGAGTCGCCGATGATCTCTTCGCCATGTCGGAGCGCGGGCACGCGGCCCGAGGGCGAGAGCGCGCGTATCGAATCGCGCCATCCGGGCGTTTCGAAGAGGACGAGCTCCTCCGTGAACGGGATGCCTGCTTCGCGGAGGAGCAGCCACGGCCGGAGCGACCACGACGAGAGGTTCTTGTTGCCGATGACGAGCGTCAGCATGCCGCTCACTCCCCGATGCGGAACTGCACGCCGAAGCCGCCGCCGAAACCGAGGTCACGGACGCCGTCGTCGTTGACGCGCGGCGCGAGCACCCACCACTTCAGGTCCACTGCCTCCGCCACTTGGTAGCCGAAGCCGAATCCGAGGAGGAGGTCGCGCCGCGAAGCCGCGGGCCCGGGGTCGACCTGGCGGAACGCGGCCATCGGCCCGAACCAGAAGCGATTCGACGGCTGGAACCAGAAGTACGCCGGAACACTGAACGTGGTCGCGACCGGATCGCCGAACACGACGGGCAGGTACACGCCGGTGTCGATGCGCAAAAAGTCGCCGACGTGGAACGCGAGCGGGACGCCGAACATCAGCCCGAATCGAGATCCCGTCTCGACGGGCATGTACACGCGGCCGTCGAGACCCACCTCGACGACGCGGCCGCTGTACGCCGCCCAGCGAATGCGGAGCTCCGGATTCGCGAACGTGTCGCCGGCCGTGCCGTACGTCTCCGTCCAGAGCGTGCGTCCGTAGGCATCGGCACGGACGATCTTCGCGTCGGGCCCCATGCGAACGCCGGTGCGGAGCCCGAGCTCGATGCTGTTCGTGATGCCGAGCGCGCCTTCGAGATTCAGGCCGAAGCCGGTGATGTCCGCATTCGTGCCGCGCGGGCTCACGTGCGCGAAGCCGAGGCCCACGTCGCCGGCGAAGACGAGGCGGGGCAACGTGATGCCGCGATCGACGTACCGTGGCGCGGCGGAGGCGGGCGTGCTCGCGAGGAGCACGGGGACGAGCGCGGCGAGTGCCGAGACGAGGCGAGCCATGCGTGCCATGGCCGCCCATCCTCGCACGTCTGGGCGCCGCCCGGACGGTCCGCGCGCACCGCGCACGTTGCATCAACGCGCGGGCGAGCGCGATTCGACGGCGGAGGCGGCTTCTTCGAGAGCGCCGTCGCGCCGCATGCAGGACCAGCAATCACCGCGCCCGAGGAACCCGCATCCGCGCGTGGACTTCAGCGTCTTCAGCGAAGGGAGCATGCGCGCATCGCCGCTCTCCTTCACGCGCGGGAGCAGGTCGCGCTTCGCGGTACACGACGTCGCGCTCTTGAAATCGAGCAGCACGGACGCGGCCGGCGATGCATGCGCACGCACCTCCGGCTTGGCCAAGCTCTTCGTCGCGCGCGTGCGCGTGGCCGGCGTGTTGCCCTTCGCGGCGAGCTCGACGAGCACGTCGACGCCGCGCTCGCCGAGCGGCCCCTCGAGGAGCGCGAAGGCCTCGTCGTCCGCCGATCCCTGACCACGCGCGGCAGTGGCCTGGACCATCTGCAGGAGCTCGTCGTCGCGCGCCGCTTTCGCGTCCTGCGCGAGGAGCGTTCGCAGCGCCGCCATCGCCTCCGCGCCCTTGCCCTGCGCGTGGTACGCGAGCGCGAGCTCCCGCTTCACCGCCGCGTCTTCGGGAAACTCCGCGCCGAGAGCGACGAGCGCATCCGGGCCCGCGGCCGCCGCTGCCTCGAGGCGCGCGGGAGGCGCCACCTTGATCTTCGGTGCCGCCTCTCCTGCCTTGCCGCCGCCAGCGCCGCTCGTGCCTTCTGCGCCGCCGCCACCCGTCGCGTCGTCGTGCGGCTTCCGGAACGCGACGATGAGGAGCGCGACGACGAGCACCAGCGCGAGTGGGATTCCCGCGGCGAGCGCGTAGAGCGCATTGCGAGGCAGCTTCGTGACCGCGCGGCTCACGCGCTCGAGCGCGGACGTCTGGCCGCCCTGGGCGCCCGCGCCGCCCGCGCCACCTGCATTGCCGCTGCCGCTGCTCGTGATCGCGGGGCTCGTCACCGCCGGACGCGCCACGGCTTCGTCGCCGAGGCTCGTCTTCGCGAACGCATCCGGGTTCGTCCACCTCGGCGCCGACGTCACGCTGTCGGGCCCGGCGACCGACTGCGGCGACGCGAGCGGTCGGGCGAAGCTGTCCGGCGTGCCCGGCGAGCCGAGCGCGAGATCGATCCCGCTCGCCGCTGCGGCCGACTCGAGCGCCTCGACGAGGGCGCGCGCGCTCGGCGGCCGCGCCTTCTTGTCCTTCTCGAGCAGGCGACGGACCACGGCCTCGAGCGGCGCCGGCACGTCGACCGCAGGCGCGCGATCGCGCATCGTCGGCACCGGCGCGACGATGTGGAACGAGAGCATCGCGACCCGATCCGGCGGATCGAACGGGTGGAGGCCCGTGAGCATCTCGTAGAGCATGATGCCGACCGCGTAGAGGTCCGCCTGCGGCGTCACCGCTTCGCCGAGCGCCTGCTCCGGCGCCATGTACTCGGGCGTACCCAGGATCGTCCCGAGGCGCGTGAGCGGCTGGTTACCGCCTCCGCGCTCGGCGATCGTCTCCGCCGAGAGCTTCGCGATGCCGAAGTCGAGCACCTTCACGAAGTCCGGATCGTCTCCCCGGCGCACGAGCATCACGTTCTCGGGCTTCAGATCGCGATGCACGATGCCGGCGTCGTGTGCGCGCTCGAGCGCGAGCGCGATCTGACGCGCGATGCGGATCGCACGAAAAGGCGCGAGCGGGCCTGCGCCGACGACGTCGCGGAGGCTCTCGCCCTCGACGTACTCGAGCACGAGGAAGAACGCGCCGTCTTCCGTCTTGCCGAAGTCGGTCGCCGCCGCGACGTTGGGATGCTCGATGTGCGCGGCCGCCATCGCCTCGCGCTCGAAGCGCGCCGAAACCTCGGCGTTGCTGCTCATCTCCGGATGCAGCAGCTTCAGCGCCACACGCTTTTTCATGTGCGTGTGCTCGGCGAGGTACACGGCGCCCATGCCGCCCTCGCCGAGGAGCTGCTGAATCTTGTAGCGCCCCGAGACGATGCTCCCGATGCGGCTGCCGCCTTCCGGGCTGGCGCTTTCGGACTCGGGCGAGCTCATGACGATCGCAGGAACGCAGGGAAGGGAAGGCGGCGCGTGCGCGCGAGCGCCACGAAGCACCGGACGACGAGAAGAGTACGCGTGCGCACGACCGCGAGCAACGCGCCGTTCTGGCCTCGCTCTTGCTATCCTCGTTGCGCTCGCAAGCGACGCCTCAAGGCGAAGAACGATCCACGAGGAGACCATGACGATCCCCGCGCTGCCGAAGACGATCCTCGTTCCTACCGACTATGGGCAGAGCTCCGATCACGCGCTCGCGTACGCGGTGCAGCTCGCGCGTGCGCTCGGCGCCGAGGTCGTCGTGCTCCACGCGTACGACCTCCCGGTGATCGGCTTTCCGGACGGTGCGCTCGTCGCGACGCCCGAGATCGCGACGAAGGTCACCGAGAGCGCGCGCATCGGCATGGAGAAGACGCTCGCTCCGCACGCGTCCTCGGGCGTCTCCATGCGCAGCCTCGTCAAGCAGGGCGTCACCTGGCAGACCATCGTGGAGACGGCCGAAGAGCTCGGCGCCGGCATGATCGTGATGGGCACCCACGGGCGCACCGGGCTGCCGCGTGCGCTCCTCGGCAGCGTCGCCGAGAAGGTCGTTCGGTCGGCCAAGTGCCCGGTCGTCACCGTGCACCGCGACGTTCCAGCCTGAGCGTCGCACCCGAAAACGCGAGGCGCGGCGCGGTGTTGTCGAGAATCGACGCACCGCGGCTTGACGATCGGACTACATGATGACACATGGTGCGCGTCCGCCGCGCAACGCCCTGCGTCATCGAGCGTTGCGAGCGTGCGGAAGCCCTTCACCGCCCTCTCGTCCGAGGTCCGTTGCCATGCCCATGATCAAGCTTGCTGCCGTTGCCTTTGCCGCCCTCTCGCTCACCGTCGCCGTCGCCGGCTGCGCCACCGACGTCGAGACGGATTCCGACGAAGACCTCGTCTCCGCAGAAGACGCGATCAAGGCGCAGGGCATCACGCCCGGCTCGTTCAAGCTCTACGCCGAGCCCGGCCACGTCGCGAACCCGACGTGCGACATCCACACGGCTCTCGAGCTGAAGAGCGTGGGCGGCGCGCGGGCGACGCTCCGCGAGGCAGTCTCCGGCCTCTGCGAGATCTACGTGGAGCCGCAGCCGCGCACGTATCGCCTCCGCCTCGAGGGCACCGCGTGCGGCTCGAAGATCTACAAGGGCACGAAGAAGGTCCAGGGCGAGATCCGCAACATCACGATCACCGATCACCGCGCGCGCCTCTGCCGCGACCTCCAGCCCGCGAAGATCATCGTCGAGGAGACCGACAAGAGCGGCGCCACGCGCGTCCGCTACAGCGCCGACGGCGCCGCGCCGGCCCCCGCGACGAGCACCTGGCTCACCTACGCGCCGAAGCAGTGCGGCACGAACCCGTGGAGCGGCGCGGCCCCCGCGAAAGGCACCCCGCCGTCGCCGCTCGCCGGTGAGAAGGGCGAAGTCGACAACTTCTTCCGCGCGCAGGGCATTACGCTGGATCAGGTCGGCTTCGCGTACCCCGGCGAACCGCGCATGGTGTGCATGGCGTGCTCGTGCCCGCGCGGCGACGCGCTCGTCGTGCACACGAAGACGCCCGCCGACGCCGCCCGCCTCGTCGCGCAGTACGGCTTCGCGGAAGCGAAGGGTGCGCTCATCACGGCGCCGAAGCAGTGCGGCACGAACCCGTGGGAAGGCGGCACGCCGACCGGTGACGAACGCGCCGAGACGACGAGCCTCGCTTCCTGGGCGAAGACCGCAGGCGCCGAGCTCTCGGACGCCGGCTTCCTCGATTACACCGAGCCGCGCATGGTCTGCATGGCGTGCTCGTGCCCACGCGGCGACACCGCCATCGCGTTCCCGAAGTCGGCGACCGGATCGAACAAGCTCGTGAGCCTCGGTTGGCAGCGCGTCGAGAACTGACCCACCCCTCCTCCCCTCTCCACGTGTAGAGCTCGAGGCTCCCCGCGCGCCGACGTCGCAAGACGTCGGCGCGCACCTATTTTCGAAGAGGCGCCACTTGGACAAGCACACGAAGGCGATCTACAAGCGCGGCGCTCTCTTCATCGTGCCGATCCTCGCCGTCGTCGGCTGTCGTGTCGGCCTTCGCGCGTGCGTCGCCCTCCAGAAGACGGACCGGCGACACGAACGCGAGCAGGCGATGAACGAGCAGTACGAGCAAGAGCAGGCGGCTGCGCTCGCGACCGCGCTCGCCACGGCATCGGCCAAGCAACAGGCTCGTGCTCGCTCGTTGCCCACCGCCGAGCCAGGCAGCGTGCTCGCGCCGGTCGCAACCGCGCAGCAGGTCCCCGATGCGCTCGTCGCCGACGCGGACTCCGTCGCATGGCTCGCCACGCGCGCCGGTGAGGTCATGGTCGCTCCGCGTGCAGGAGGTCCGGCTCACGTCGTCGCGCGCGCGCAGAAGCTTCCGCAACGGCGGCACGCGCAGGCGACGGCGCTCGCGTTCGGTTGGGTCTACTGGACGACGAGCACACTCACGGCGGACGGAGAAGAAGACGGCGCCATCTTTCGTGCGCGCACGTCGTCGGACGGCACGACGGAGCCCGAGGTCGTCGTGTCGGACATCGGCGGCGTGTCCGCCCTCGCGATCGACAAGGACGGGCTCTACTTCGCGCGTAGCCTGCGCGTGTCACGTGACGAAGAAGGCAATCCGAGCGGAGGCGTGTTCCGTGTGCGCCTCGACAAAGAAGGCCGCGCGGTGAAAGACGCGGACGGGCCGGAGAAGCTCCTCGCCGCCGAACGTCCGTGCGCGATCGCGGTCGACGATGCGGCCGTGTTCGCGGTGGAGCCGCTCAAGGTCTGGCGCGCGCCGAAGTCGTCTCCGAAGCCGGCGCCGAACAAGAAGGCCGGCGAGGCGACGAAGGCAATCGTCACGAGCGCAGACCGTCTCGGGTGCTCGGTCGCCGTCGACGACGCGAACGTCTACTGGACGGTGCCCGGTGACGACAGCCTGATGCGCGCGAAGAAGACCGATGGCAGTCGGCTCGACGTGGTCGCGTTCGTGCGCAAGCGGCCGGCGATGGTCGTCGTCGATCGGGGCTATGCGTACGTGCTCGCAGAGACGTCGCCGCAGGGGCTCGGAGAGATGGGAAGCATCTTTCGCGTACCGATTCGGAGCGAGCATCCCGTCGCGCAGGCGCTCGTGACCGAGCAGGTCGGCCTCATGTCCGTCGCCGCGTACAAAGGCTTCGTCGCGTTCTCGATGTACAACGACGCGGAGAGCGACGGCCTCGTCATGTCGATCGCGAACGATCCGCTCGCGGTCGACGCGGGGAAGTGAGCCGACGCGTCGGGCGCGTCAGAGCCAGCCCGTCTTCGCCTTGATCTGCAGGATGGCTTCGTCGGCCATCTTGCGGTGCAGCCCGAGATTCGCGTGGTACCCGCAGCCGGTGAGGTCCGCGCCCGTCGCGCGCGCGAACTCGTACGCGTAGACCTTGTTGTCGCCCGCGGCGACGCGGCCCGCGACGACGTTGCCGAGCGCGGTGCGCATGTTCGAGAGCGCCGCGTACCCGACCGGGTAGTCGTCGTTCAGCGAGGGCGCGATCGCGACGAACACGTGCGCGGCGGGGTACTTCGTCCGCACCGTCGAGACGAGCGAGGCGTACTTCGCAGTGAACTGCGCGAGATCGGGCGCCGGCGTCGACGGGGTCTCCGCATCCCAGTCGTTGCCTCCGAGCATGATCCAGACGACGTTCGGCACGAAGCTGGCGAACGTCCAAATCGCGGCAGGCGAGGCGGGCAGCGTGCGGGGGAAGTACTGGTCGAACACGACGGAGTCCGAGCGGTCGTAGTTGAGGAGCACGCCGCGTCCCGAGATACCCGTGTCGTGATGATCGGCGCCGAGGTCGTGAGCGACGAGCCCCGCGAACGCGAGACGTTCGTTCTGGGTCGCGCCGCTGAACGCCTCGGTCGGAGCCGCGCATTCGTTGCCGTAGCCGACGGTGGTGGAGTCGCCGAGGAACTCGATGCGCCGAGCGGGCGCAGGAGGCGGCGCGAGCAGCGTGCCTCCCGGGAGCTCGAAGCCTCGGAACTGCGTCGTTCCCACGGCCGCTTCGGTGCGCTTGTAGAGCTCGACGGTGTGAACGCCCGCGGGAAGTCCGGCGGCGAGCGTATACGTGCCCACGCCTGGCGAAGGCACGAGCGTCGACGCGAGCACGCCGTCGACGAGGACGTCCCAGCGATCGGGACCGCGGAACAACGACGTCTCGTTCAACGTCACCTTCACCTCCGTCCCCTGGAAACGCGCGATGATGCGTCCGCCGGGCCACGCGAACGTGGCGCCCGCCGGATCGCTGCGGTCGGCGCGGCCGACCAGGCGGACCGACGGAGGCGCGACGACCGCCGCATCGGCGTCCGCGCCGGCGTCGAGCGAAGCATCGGTCGCCGGTGCCGAATCGAAGCCGCTGTCCGCGGCGTCGCTCGCGTCGGTCGGCGTGGGCGCCGCGCCGTCTTCGCCGTCCGACGGCGCGGCCGCGTCTGCACCGCGCGTCTCCTCCGGCGGCGCGTCTGCCGGCGGCTCGTCACTGCCGCACGCATACGCGTGCAACGCGAGCACGCTCACGAACGCGACGAGGCCGGGCCGGGACGAGCGACGCATCGATCGGTCATCGTACCGCGACCGGCGCGGCCGCGCCGTCGGATCGCAGCGAGGTCTCCGCGAGCCGGGCCGCGATGGCCCGGTCGACGGAGGCGCGTCCCGCACCTTCGACCACGAGGACGGCCGCGAGCGTGACGACCGGGAAGAAGAACTCGACGCCTTCCGCGCCGGCCGGCATCTGCCCGAACCAGTTCATGAACCAGCCCTGGCCGGCGTGCACCATCGCGACCGCGCCGAGCATGACGATTGCGACGCTCGCCGCCGCGAAACGAGTGACGAAGCCCGCCGCGATCGCGAGCGCGCCGAAGAATTCGGCGATGATGACGAGGAAGCCGAGGACCCACGGCATCCCGGTGCTCTGGAAGTAGCCCATCGTCCCGGCGAAGCCGTAGCCGCCGAACCACCCGAGCAGCTTTTGCGCGCCGTGCGGAAAGATGACGAGCGCGAGGACGAGACGGAGCACGAGGTTGCGGCTGGAAGAGTCCGTGGCGAAGAGCTTCTCGAAACGCATGACGATGACCTCCTGGTTGGTCTGGGCGTTCGGATGCGGTCCCCGCCGCTTGCGGTGCGCGCCGCCGAGGCGCGACACTGTCTCCTGTGAGGAGACAATCGAAGAGCGTCGAGCCGGCTCTCGACTTCGACGCGGTCGCGGCATTCACCGCCGTCGTCGACCACCGAGGCTTTGCAGCCGCGGGCAAACGCCTCGGGCTCGCGCGCGCGGCGGTGAGCAAGCGCGTCGCTCGGCTCGAGAGTGCTGCAGGCGTGCGTCTGCTCGAGCGAACGACGCGCCGAGTGGCGCTCACCGAGGCAGGTGCCGCGCTCTATGCGCGATGCGCGAACGTGCTCGGCGCCCTCGCGGAGGCCGAAGGGGAGCTCGCGAGCTTCCGCGGCGCGCCGCGCGGGACCGTGCGGCTCAGCGCTCCCTACGGCTTCGGAGCAACGCACATCGCGGCGCTCGCGCCCGACCTGCTGGCGCTCCATCCCGACCTCCGCGTCGACGTGACGCTCGGCGACCGGTTCGTGAACCTCCTCGAGGAGGGCTTCGACGTCGCGGTGCGCATCTCGTCGGCGCGCCTCGACGACTCGTCGCTCGTCGCTCGTCGCGTCGGCTCCCTTCCGGTGCTCACGTGCGCTGCGCCCGTCTACCTCGCCAAGCGCGGCACGCCGGAGTCGCCGCGCGATCTGCTCGCGCACGAGTGTCTCCGCTTCTCGCTGATGCCGACGCGTGCCGAGTGGACCTTCGCAGGTCGGCGCGGGACGCCCTTCAGCGTCGAAGTCGCCGGGCGCATCGTCGTGAACGACGGCGACGCGCTCCTCGCTGCCGCCGTTGCCGGCGCCGGCGTCGCGAAGCTTCCGGCCTTCCTCGCGCGGGACGCGCTCGCGACCGGAGCGTTGCGCGAGGTGCTCGCCGCGCATCGCCAACCCGACCTCGGCGTGTACCTCGTGTTCGCGGGCGGCCGCGCCCCGCAGCCGAAGGTACGGGCGGTCGTCGACTTCTTCGCCGAGCGTCTTCCGGAGCGGCTCGCCGCGCTGGCCTCGGACGTCACCGGCTGACGCGGCGGCGCCGCCGATCACCGCGCGGCCGCGAGGTGCGCGCAGCGCGGCGCCTCGACGACGACCGTGACCCCGTGGTTGCTGGGAAGACGCTGCTCGAGGGCCGCCGTGTGCAGCGGGTGCCCGGTGAAGATGTCCACGTGCTCGCCCTTCACGCGGAGGCCGCGATCTTCCACGACGAAGCATCCGTCGAGCGGTTCGCCGGACCCACCACCGCGCGGCGCGCCATCGAGCTCGGGGATGTACACGACGGTGCCCATCGGCAACACGGACGTGTCCGCCGCGATCGTGTGCATCGGACGAATGGGCGTGCCCGCGGCGCCACGGCCGAACGGGAACGCCTTCGCGTCGAGCTCTTCGAAGCAGATCTTCTGGGAGGTGCGGGGGCAGATCTCCGCGCACGCGCAGTCGCGCTTGGCGAAGCTCACCGTCTGCCCGCGGCGGAGGACGCCCGAGCCCTGCACGCACACGGCTTCGTAGAACCCGCGCGGCACGTGCGCGATGGGCGCGCACGACGCGTTCATGAGCGCGACGGGCGCCCCGGCGTGATCGCTCTCGCGCGGGAAGTCGTAGTACGTGTTGCGGAACGTGCCGAGCACGCGGCCGCCCGCGCCGGGCGCGGCGGACGACGCAGAAGACGACGGCGGCGCGCCGAGCGTGCGCGACCCCGGGCGTGGTGCGCGCGGAGGCGGCTCCGCTGCGCCCGGCGGAGGGCTCGCGACGGAGCGTTCATCCTCGACGAGCGGCTGCTCGACCCACTTCGAGCCGCTGCCCCAACCGCCGCACGCCGAGAGCAACAGCGCGCACGGCAGGAGACGGCGCACGCGCGCGGTCGCGATCATCGGCACGCGTTCAGCGCGTCGAGGAACCCTTCTGCCCACGTCACCGCGTTCGAGCGCTGGACCGATGCGAGCAGCTTCGTGTGCCGCGCCTTTCGCTCCGGCAGCTCCATGCGAAGCGACCGGTCGAGATCCCGCGCCATGCCGTCGGCGTGGTACGGGTTCGTGAGCACCGCGTCGCGCATCTCCACGGCAGCGCCGGCGAAGAGGGAGAGGAGCAACACGCCGGGGTTCTCGGGATCCTGCGCCGCGACGTATTCCTTCGCGACGAGATTCATTCCGTCGCGCAGGGGCGTGACGTAGCCCACGGTCGCCGCGCGATAGAGCTCGGCGAGCTGCGCCTTCGAGTACGAGCGATACAGGTAGCGGATCGGCACCCACGCCGCTTCGCCGAACTCGCCGTTGATGCGTCCGACGATGCTCTCGATGCTCGCGCGCTGCTCCGCATAGAGCGGCACGTCTGCGCGCGAGGGGACGGAGACCTGGACGAGCGAGACCTTGCCGCGCCACTCGGGGAACATCTCGAGGAGCCGTCCGAATGCGACGAGGCGCTCCGGGATGCCCTTCGTGTAGTCGAGGCGGTCGACGCCCAGGACCAGCTTCGCTTGGCCGAGCGAGCGCATGAGCCCCTCGATCTCTTCGACGACGGCAGGCTCGGGCGGCTCCTGAAAGGCGTCGGGGATGATGCCGATCGGCATCGCGGCCACGTGCGTGGATCGGCCGCGGTGCTGCACCACGTCGTCCGCGATCTTCGCAGGAAGGAGTGCCGAGGCGCACGACAGGAAGTTCGCGACGTGCTGGGGCGTGTGGAACCCGAGGAGGTCGTAGTCGAGCAAGGCGTCGAGGATCTGCGCCGCCCACGGGAACATCGCGAACATGTCCAGCGACGGGAACGGGATATGGAGGAAGTGCCCCATCGGTCCCGTGTGGCCGCGCTGGCGCATCGCGCGTGCGAACAAGAGGAGGTGATAGTCGTGCGCCCAGAGGAGCGCGTGCGGGCCCACGAGCCGCGACGCGACGTCGGCGAGGTGCTCGTGGACGCTCTGGTACGCCGCCCACGATTTGTCCGAGAAGGTCACCCTCGAAGGGAACGAGTGGAACAGCGGCCAGACCGTTCCGTTGCAGAACCCCGAGTAATAGTCGCGGTACCAGGTCTCTTTGTAATCGATCCACGCGAGCTGCGCGGTCCCGCTGTCGATGACGCCGCTCTCGACGGGCTCGGTATCCGGCACGGTCTTGCCGCTCCAGCCGAGCCACATCCCGCCGCGTGCGCGGAGCGCCGGCTCGAGCGCAGACACGAGGCCGCCGACGTTCTTCTTGCGCTCGCCGCCGTCGTCGCCTTCGACGTGGCGGAAGTCCGGGAGCCGGTTCGAGATGACGAGCAAATCGCGAGAAGGTGGGCGCGACGCCGGAGCCGCGTGGACGATCTCGCGCGGGAGCACCAGGGGCGGAGGTGTCTCGCCGCTGCGCACGCCGCGGATCCAAGCGAGCACGGCCCGCACCTCGTCGGCGTTCGTGAGCTCCCAACGCGCGAACGTCCGCCGCGGCTCGGACGTCCTGACGACCACCGACTCGTCCTGCGCATCGAGCGCCTGGAACATGTGCTCGTCGGTGACGTCGTCGCCGAACGCGACGAGCCGCGCGCCCGCGCCGGCGCGTTCGCGGATGAACGGAACCGCGGAAGACTTCTTCACCGAAGCAGGGCGCACCTCGGCGACGAGGACGCCCTCGAGCCGCTCGTACGCCGGATTCTTCGCGAGGAACGCGTCGATGATGCCGAACGCTTCGATGAGGAGCTCGCCGCGGCGGCCGCGCTTCACGTTGCGGTAGTGGAGGGCGACCGTCGTGGTCTTGCGTTCGAGGAGCGCGCCGGGGTGCTTGCGAACGAGAGCTTCGAGCTCGGCGCCGAGGCCGGCGAGCGGCACCGCATCGTGCTCCGCGACGTTCTCCCAGGCCCCCGCGCCACGCCGCTGCGCGCCGTGCTCCGCGACGAGGTAGACGTTCTCGCTCGTGAAGAAGGACTCGAGCCAGTCCTTCGGGCGGCCGCTCACGATGGCCATGGTGACCCCGGGCAGCGTGGCGAGCTCGTGGACCAGCCGCACCACGTCTTCGTCCGGGCGCGCTTCCTCGGGCGAGCTCGCGAACGGCACCAGCGTGCCGTCGAGGTCGCAGAGGATGCCGAGCGGCGTGTGCCTCGCGAGCGCCATCCAGTGCTCGGGCTGTACCGTGCGCACGTTGTCGGTCATCGTTCGAGTCATCGATAGAACGGCGGCCCACGTCAAGGGCGTCCGCAGGAGAGGGGCATCGCGCCGCGGGCTTTCCGCGGCGCGAGCGTCGACGGCGAGGGCGGTTCGAGGCAACCTTGGATGCGATGAGCGAGCCCCTCCGCCTGATGGTCTACGACCGGACGTGCGCAGGCACGCTCGTCGGCCTGTCGACGGCGTGGCGCGCGGGCGCGGTGCTCTACCGAGGTCTACGGCGCCTCGACGGCGCGTTCGGCGCGAGAAGCTGGGACGAAGCCCTCGGCTGGCTCTCCACCTACGAACGCGGTCGCCCGATCGCGGAGATCCAGTATTGGGGACATGGACGTTGGGGGCGCGTCTTCGTCGATCGTGACGTGCTCGACGGCCACGTCTTCGACGTAGGCCACCCGCTGCACGCGCGCATCGAAGCCGTCCGCGAGCGGCTCCTGCCGAGCGGCCGGTCGCTCGTATGGCTCCGCACGTGCGAGGCGTTCGGCGCGTCGGCGGGGCACGAGCTCGCGCAGCGGCTCGCCGACGGGCTCGGTGCACGCGTCGCGGGCCACACGCACATCATCGGTGCCGTGCAGAGCGGGCTGCACGGCCTTGCGCCCGGCAGGGTCCCGACGTGGCCCCGCGACGAAGGTCTGCGTGAAGGCACGCCCGACGCTCCGATCCGTGCGCAGGGCTCCGGGATTCTCCGGCCGAACACGATCACGTGCTTCGACGGCGCGGTGCCCGAGGCGTGGTTCGCGTGAACGCCGCCGGTCAGTTCCCCTTCTTCTGATCCGCCGAGCAGCTCGACCCGCCACACGCCGCGCTGGCGCCGGCGCGCGGCGGAGACTTCGGCCGCGGCGTCGCGGCCGGATGAACGTCCTTTGCGGAGACGGCGGGCGCTGCGCTCGCGGCTGCGCCCGTCGGCGCGCCGGGGACCGGCAGCGGCGCCGCAGCGGGAGGCGCCGCGGGCGACGCGTTCTCCGCCGCTCCGCTCGCCGCCGGCGTCGAGGTCGCGGCGGGATCCGGCGCCGCGGTGGCCGGTGCGCGCTCCGCCTTGCTGCACCCGATCGCGGTCGACATGCCGAGCGCGCCGAGCGCAGCGAGGATCACTTCGAAGGAGAGCGAGGGCTTCGGCATCACCGAATCGTAACAGACCAGATTGCCCCCGCGTGGCAGTCCGCCTCGCGCCGCTGACCTCGTGAGGCGTGCTGCGCGTGCCGTCGCCGACGCTTTCGTGCCAATGCGCGCGACACGGCCCCGCGCTCGTGCGGGAACCGCCCTTGCTACACGCGCGAACAGCCGCCCGCATCACGGCAGCGACTCCCGCATCCGGCGCGGCGAGTGACGAGAACGATCCGCTGAGACGAACGGCAAGAGGAGACCACACATGGCCAACCGCAACGACGACCGCAACTTCCGTCCGCGCACCGGCGCAGGGAATCGCAACCAGGGCGAGGGGCGGCGCGACCGCGAGGGCGGTCACGGTCCGTACGACCGCGACATGGACATGGGCGGCAGCGACTGGAGCGGCGCGAGCGGTCGCGGCGGACGTGAGGTCGATGCGGGCCCGCACGGGCGCAGCTTCCGTCGGGAAGAAGACATGGGCGGCAGTGGCTGGAGCGGCGCGAGCGGTCGCGGCGGAATGGGGTATCGCGCCGACAATCCGTACGAGGGACGTCCGGGCGATCAGCAGCGCGGCCGAGAGCCCGGCTACGGGGGCGGATGGGTGGGGCGTCCGGGCGGCCTCGCGCGCGACTCGGAGGGACGCAACCTCGCGGGCGGCGCCGGCGGCTGGGGCGGCGACCGCGATCACGGTGACTACGGCAGCGGCGGTGGCGAGCGCCGTGACGTGCACTACGAGCGCAGCGGACGCGGGGGGCAGGGCGGCTACTACGGTGGACGCGGCTTCTCCGGGAGTGACTTCGGCGGCAGCGGTCGCGGGGGTGGCGGCGCGCACGAGCGCATGCCCGAGCGGAGCTTCGATCACGAGCGCGATCGCAACTTCGATCGCGACCGCGACATGGAGCGTGACCGCGAGCGCGATCGTGCGCTCGCCCACCGCGCGCGCTACGGCAACGAGGGCGGCTACGGCGGCTCCACCTCTCCGGGCAGCTATCAGGGCTCCGGCGGGTACGGCGGCTACGGCGGCTTCGGGGGGTCGGGCGGGTACGGCGGAGAAGAAGGCGCCGGCGGGTACGGGCGCCGCGGCAGCCAGGGCAGCTACGGCGGCGGCTCGTTCGGCATGGCCGGCTCCGGCGGCTACGGCATGCAGGGCTACGGCATGGGCGGCACCGACATGGGCGTCGGCTCCCCCGATCACGAAGAGCATCCGCAGCGCGGGCCGCACTGGGGAAAGGGACCGAAGGGCTACAAGCGCAAGGACGAGCGCATTCGCGAAGAGGTCTGCGAGGCCATCGCGCACCAGGGCAACCTCGACGCGAGCGACGTCGAGGTGAACGTCGAGAACGGCGTCGTCAAGCTGACCGGCACCGTCGTGCAGCGGCACCACAAGCGCGTGCTCGAGCGCATCGCCGAGGCTTGCCGCGGCGTCGACGAGGTGGAGAACCATCTCCGTCTCGCCCGGAACGAGCCCGTACGCGAACGGCCGAACGTCGGCAGCCCGACCGGCCGCGAGGAGCACAAGAACGGCGTTGCCGAGCACAACAACGGCAAGAGCGCGCGTTCCTGACGGCCAATCCCTGACGGTCCTCCTCGAAGGAGGGCGGAGAGCAGCATGGAGACGAACGATTCCCTCTGGTACGCCACGACGACATCGCCGACGTTCCCGCCGCTCATGGCGAGCACCGAGGTCGACGTTGCGATCATCGGCGGCGGCATCACGGGACTCACCGCCGCCGTGCTGCTCGCCTCCTCGGGCAAGAGCGTCGCGCTCGTCGAGGCGCGGCGTATCGGCACGGGCGTGAGCCATCGCTCGACGGTGCATCTCACCGAGGCCGTCGACACGCGCTACCAGCAAATCGAGTCCGACTTCGGCAAGGACGGCGCACGCCTCGTCGCCGAATCGAGCCGCGCGGCGATCGAGAAGGTCGCCGAGCTCGCGAGCAAGCTCTCCATCCCGTGCGGGTTCCAGCGGCGACCCGGCTTCTTCTACACGGAGAAGGAAGAGCACGTCGCGATGGTCCGGAAGGAGCACGAAGCGGCGAAGCGCGCCGGTCTCCCCGTCGAGCTCCTGGAGAAAGCGCCGCTGCCGTTCGCGACGAAAGCCGCGCTGCGCTTCCCGGATCAGGCGCAGATGCACATCCAGCGCTACCTTGCCGGCCTCGCGGCGGCGGCGCAGGCGCAGGGCGCGCACATCTACGAGGAGAGCCGCGTCATCGCCGTCGAAGACGGCGAGCCGTGCATCGTCCACCTCGAGCGCGACGCGGTGATCCGCGCGAAGAAGGTGTTCGTCGCGACGCACAAGCCGCTGAACCGCGTCTTCTTGCAGACGAAGGTGTTCTCGTATCGCTCGTATGTCCTCGCCTTCAAAGACGTGCCGTTCCCGGACGGCATGTTCTGGGACACGGAAGACCCGTACCACTACTTCAGCAGCTACGAGGTCGACGGCGCGCCGTGGTTCGTGATTGGTGGTGAGGACCACAAGACGGGCACCACGTCGAAGACGTCGGAGCACTTCGACTCGCTCCTCTCGTGGACGCAGGAGCGGGTCGTGAAGATGGTCGCGCCCGAGTACCGCTGGTCGGCGCAGGTCGAAGAGCCCGTCGACGGGCTGCCGTTCATCGGCCGGAACTCGATGAGCGAGCACGTGTACGTCGCGACCGGCTTCTCCGGGAACGGAACGACGTTCGGCACGATCGCGGCGATGATCGCGACGGATCTCGTGCACGGCCGCGGCAATCCCTGGGCGGACCTCTACGCGGCGACCCGCATGAAGCCGATCAGCTCCGCGGGCACGTTCACGACCGAGAACATCGACTTCCCGATGCATCTCGTGACCGACCGGCTGCACCCGCCGGAGGCGAAGGCGCTCTCCGACATCAAGGCCGGAGAAGGCAAGCACGTGCGCGTTCGCGGTGAGAGGCTCGCCGTCTACCGCGACGCGGCGGGCGCGCTGCACGGCTGCTCGGCGGTGTGCACCCACCTCGGGTGTCTCGTGAAGTTCAATCCCGCGGAGACGTCGTGGGACTGCCCGTGTCACGGGTCGCGATTCGACATCGAGGGGCGTGTGCTCGACGGACCCGCGACGCGCCCGCTCGCCAAGAAAGATCTGCACGAGCCGTCGCGCGACTCTGGCGTGAGGTCTGCAGACGCGACGACGACGTCTGATGCTGAACGCCTACCGAAGGGAGCGGAGTGACGCGATGAACAAGCTCCTTGCGCGTGCCGTCCTTGCCGCCGCCGTCGTGCTCGGCGCCATCGCTTGTCGCGAAGGCGTCCCGACGGGAGACCCGAAAACGCCGGCAAACTCGCCGATTCCGGACATCGACAAGAAGGACGACCCGTCGTCGTCGCCGCCGTCGCCGCTCACGCGTGACGGTGGGGCGACGCGTCCTTCTCCGCCGGTCCCCGATCGCAGCGAGACGCCGCCCTCGGTGATGGCGCAACGCTGAACGGCGCGCTCGCCGAGAGGCGAGAAGGCGCGAGCGTGGCGCTTTTCGCCTGCCGCGCGGACGGTCGGCGACGAGCGGCTCGGAAGAGCCCACCAAGAAAACGGGCGGCGCCGCGGGTTGGCGCGGGGCGTGCGAGAGGGGAGGCCACACCGCGGCGAACGCCGCCCTTACTCGGAGTCGATTTTCATGGGTCTGCTCGCGTTCATCCTGTTCGGTCTCATCGTCGGCCTCGTCGCTCGCGCCCTCATGCCGGGTCGGCAGAGCATGGGCCTCGTCGCGACGACGCTCCTCGGCATGGCCGGCTCGTTCGTGGGTGGTCTCATCGCGAGCGTCATCTACGGCGGGCCCGTGTTCCAGCTTCACACGGCAGGCATCGTCGGGAGCATCATCGGCGCGCTGCTCGTGATGTTCCTCGTGGGGATGGGCGGCCGTCGCCGCGCCCTCGCCTGATCGAGAACCCCATGCTCTCCCTGTCCTCGCAAGTAGGCGTGATGCTGTGCCTGACCCTGGCGATGGCCTCTTGCCGTCGTGAGGAGCAGAAGAAGGCTCCGCCGCCCGAGGACCCGGGCCTACCCGCGCTCGCTGCGCCCGCACCGGCCTCGCTGCCGGTGCCTGGGTTCGGCGAGGCGGCCGTGTCGGCGCCGCTCGGAATCACGAGACCGGCGCCGACGCTCGTCGCGGTGCTCGGCATCGGCGATACGCCGGAGAGCCAATGCGGCGTGTGGAAGGAGCTCGTCGGCGACCGCGCGTTCGTCGTGTGCCCGCGCTTCAAGCCCCACTACGTGCGCGTCGCGCGTGACGCAGGAGACGAGCTGGAAGGCGACGAGGCGAGCGAGCCCGGCGAAGACGCGGGCGAGGTCGTGCAGTCGGGGTACTTCCCGGCGGACGTCGAGGCGGTCGAGCGGGAGGTCGAAGCGACGGTCGCTGCGCTGCGCGCTCGCTTCGGTCCGTACGTCGCCGCGGGGCCCGCCGTATATGCCGGCTTCTCGCGCGGCGCTTTTCTCGGCGCGTCGTTCGTGGCCAAGCATCCCGACCGGTTTCCGCGCGCGATCCTCATCGAAGGCGGACAGAGCGCGTGGAACGACGCGACGGCAGCGGCGTTCGCGAACGGCGGCGGCAAGCGCGTCCTCTTCGCGTGCGGCCAGCCCTCGTGCGTCTCCGAAGCGGAGAGCGCCGCGCAGTTCCTCGCACGCGCCCACGTCGAGACGCGCGTCGTCCATGGGCAAGGCGAGGGGCACGGCTACAAGCGTCAGGTGAAGGAACAAGTCCGCCAAGCGTTCGCGTGGGTGACCGAGGGTGACCCGGCGTGGCGTCAGCCGCCCGCGCCGCAGCCCGCGCGCGCCGAGCTGCCGGCGAGGTGAACGATCGCGGCGACCGCCTTCGCAGGCGCCGCTAGAATGCGTAGGAAAGTGCCGGAGGATTAGCGATGGATTGGGTGCTGCCGCTCGTGACGCTCACCGCGATGGAGATCGTGCTGGGCATCGACAACATCGTCTTCCTCTCGATCCTCGTCGGCTCGCTTCCGCCCGAGCGTCAGCGCTTCGCGAGGCTCCTCGGTCTCGGGCTCGCGCTCGGCGCGCGCCTGGCTCTCCTTCTCGGCATTCGGTTCGTGATGGGGCTCGCGACGCCGATCTTCCACCTGTCGTCGTTCGCCGGCTTCCTGCCGGACGCGTGGCTCGCGAATCACCACGTTGATGCGGTGACCGGCCGCGACCTCGTGCTCTTCGGTGGCGGCGTCTTCCTCATCGCCAAGAGCGTCCTCGAGATCCACAAGAAGGTCGAAGGCGGCGAGCACGAAGAAGTCGCGCAGTCCGCGCGGCACGCGTCGTTCGGTGGCGTCATCGCCCAAATCATCCTGCTCGACCTCATCTTCTCGCTCGACTCGGTCATCTCGGCGATCGGCATGGTCAACGAGCTCTGGATCATGGTCGTGGCGATGCTCGTCGCGGTCACGTTCATGGCGCTCTTCGCCGGTAAGGTGGCTGGCTTCATCGAACGGAACCCCACGTTCAAGATGCTCGCCTTGAGCTTCCTCGTGCTCATCGGCGTCATGCTCGTCGCCGAAGGCATCGGAACGCACATCAGCCGCGGGTACATCTACGTGTCGATGGTCTTCGCGCTGCTCGTGGAGATCCTCAACATGCGGGCGCGCCGCAAGAAGAAGCCCGCCGCGACCACCGGCGTGGCGTCGTCCTCCGCGGTCGCCAGCGTCGGCAACGCGAGCGCCACGCGCAGCTCGCGCGAAGCTCCTCCGCCGAGCTCGCAGCACGGTCCCAGCGTCGTCTAGCTCACGCGCTCAGAGAGTCGTGTAGAGGAACGAGAGGCACATCTCGTCGTCGGTGCCCTCGCCCCACCGCAGCTCGCGCATCGGGTGGCGCCTGCCGCTCGTCGTGGGCTGCGCCTCCGCGCGGTTGTCCCACTTGCACGTGAGCGCCGCGCGAGAGATGCGGATGCCCTTCTCGAGCCAATAGGCCTCCTGATGGTGGAAGTCCCAGCGCGGCACGTCGAGAAGGCACTTGTTCGGCTCGCCTTCCTGCACGGCTTCGATGCGCGCGGAGCGGCCGCGGAGATGCATGTGCGGAGCGACGCCGAGCACCGTCAGCGGGAACGGCATGCCGACCTCCGCCTGCGCGATGGCGCGCGGGTCTTCCGGGCCCGCGCCCGGCGGCACGCGGAAATCCCACTTCAGAAGCGGCACCCACACCGCCTGGCGGCGCACGTCTTCCGGCTTCGCGAGCCACATCTCGATGCGCGTCTTGTCCGTCATCGACGGCTGGTAGTTCTCGAGGCTGTAGTGCACCTGCATCACGAGGCGTGAGCCCGCGGCGAGCTGGATCGCGGTACCGCCCGGCAGCGCCGTCGGGGCGCCGGCCACGTCCGTAGCACCCGCGCCCGGAGCCCACGCGACGACCATCTGCGCGTCGAAGTCGACGAGCTGCCCCTTCGCCATGTTTCCGGCCCGCACCGTCGGCGTGACGCCGATCCCGCCGAAGCACGTGTAGCCGGGACCTGCCTCTTTCGCGTCGAGCTCCTCGATGCGCGAGAGCGCGCTCTTCCGGACCTCGAAGAGGAGCACGTGATGGACGATGGCGCCCGCGCCCGGGTTGATGCGAAGAGCGGTGACGCGTTCGTCTTTCGTGAGCTTCGGATCGATGACGAAGCAATGGTAGTCGTCCGCGCGCGTACGCTTCGGCGCGTACGCCGTGTCCGGCGCGGCGATGATGTTCGCGGGCCCGGTGACCTCCTCGAAGGTGCGCTTCGCCGCCGGCGGGCGGTGCTCGCTCGCGTCGCCCTCGGGCATCCCCGTCGCGTGCCAGCGCGCGAGCGTCTCGATGTCTTCGGGCGGCAGCGCGCGCGAATGCTTGAGGCTCGCGCACGCCGAAGTGTCCGGAAGCCACGGAGGCATTCGCCGCTCGCGCGTCTCGATCACGATGCGGGACGCGTTCTCCTTCGCGTCTGCGTAGCTCGTGAGAGGCATCGGGCCGATGCCGCCGCGTGCATGGCACTGCGTGCAGTGCGTGCCCAGGATGTCGGCGACGCTGTTCCAATACGTAGGCGGACGATCGTCGCGACGCTTCGGCGTCGCCGAAGCGGACGGCGTCGTCGTCTCCGCGGCCCGCTGGTCGGGGGACGGAGCGCGTTGCGTCGCTTGCTTGCAAGCTGCAAGGGCGAGCGCCCCCGCGACGGGGAGCGCTACGCCCAGATGAAAACGAGTGATTCTTCGGTTCAAGCGCCTTGCATTGTGGCCCTGTTCTTCGCGCTGCGGACTTCGCGCGTCGCACGACGGCGCAGCTGGGAATCGGGCTTGATGCGGTTGGCGCCGCCACGCTTCGACTTGCGCGACGGACGCTTCTCCGGGTTCGACGCTTCGAGCTCGCGGGTGGACTTGCCCTTGCTCTTCACGTTGTTCTTGTCGGCCTTCAGGTTCTTCTGCCGCGCGTTCGACTCCATCTCGCGCGGGTCCTCCCGCTTGTCCTCGCGACGCGCGCTCGGCTTCTTGTCGAGGCCCTTCTTGCTGCCACGTCCGGTCCTCGCCTTCGCCTTGGCGTCCGCCGACTTCGCGCGACGCTCGCTCGGCGTGACGACCGCCTTTGCCTTCGACGACGGACGGTGACGACGCGAGTTCGTCACGCTCCCGACGTTCCCGACTTCGTCAGCGGCCGCGGCACTACGAGTCATCGACTTCTTCTTGGCACCCATCAAGAACCTCCGCCAGCAGAGCCGTGCAACGTGCGCGCCGCTTCGGTGCGGTATGGTCGCGCTGAGAAATTCTGCACCACTCGAGCTCGCCTGCGCCGCAGCGGGCCTTATGGTGGGCGTCGATGCCGAAGCCGCGCGTGCTCGTGCTCGACGACGACGAAGACAATCGGATGATCCTCGAGACCGCGCTCCTGGCAGACGGTTTCGACGTCTCCACGGCTGCGTCGACCGCCGAGGCGCGCTCGATGCTCGAAGCCGATCGCGCGGACGCGCTCGTCACCGACCTCGCGCTCGGCGACGGCGACGCGTTCGAGCTCATGGCCGCGCTCGGGGCGTCGCGCCCCAAGGTGGCCGTGCTCGTGACGGGCTACGACGGGGCGGAGGACCGCGCTCGCGCGCGCGCGGCGGGGTTCGATGCGCACCTCGTCAAGCCGATCGCCCTCGATGTCCTTTCGAAGACGCTTCGCGCCCGGCTCGGCGCCATCGAGCCGGCCTGAGCAGGCGCCGCTCTCGCTACTTCTTCGTCGGCGCGGGCCCCTTCGCATCGCCGGGCTGTGCCGCCGGCGCGGTGACCGGATTGCCGTAGGCGTCGCGTTCCTCGAACCCGTCGCCGAGGCCGAGCGTCCCGAGCTGGGGCGCGAGCGCCGCCCGATCGCCCACGACGACGAGCGTCATCGCGCTCGCGTCCAGCCACTCGCCGGCAACGCGCTTCACGTCGTCGGCGGTGACCGCCTCGATGCGTGCGGGACGCTTCTCGTACTCGTCGAGCGGCAGGTCGTAGACGACGAGATCCGACACGGCGGCCGCGACGTCTGCGGCCGTTTCGAAGCGCCCGGGCATGGCGAGACGGATGCTTTGCTTGGCCAGCGCGAGCTCGTCTTCCGTCGGGCCGCCGGTGCGAAGCCCTTCGAGCTCGCGGAACACCTCCGTGACGGCAGGAACGGTCTTGTCTGCGACGACGGATGCGCCGACGAGGAACGGACCTGCGCCGTGCCGCATGACGAAGTGCGAGCGCGCCCCGTACGTGTACGCGTTGCGCTCGCGCAGGTTCATGTTGATGCGGCTCGAGAACATGCCGCCCAGGATCGCGTTCATCACGACGATCGCGTCACGGTCCTTCGTCGCGTACGGCGCGCCAGGACGTACGACCTGGATCTGCGATTGAGCGCCGGGCCGGTGCACGAGCACGATGCGCTTGCCCGCGGCCGCCTTCGCCGGCGCCTTCGGACCTTTGCGCGAGATCGGCGCGGCGCCGGTCTTCTTCCAAATACCGAATGTCGCCTCGAGCTTCGGCAGCACGGCGTCTCTCGTGACGTCGCCCGCCACGACGAGCGCGGCATTCTCGGGAACGAAGAGCCGCTGGTAAGCGCGCACGAGCTCGGCGCGCGTCAGCTTCTGCGCGTCGCTCTCCTCGCCGCTCAGATTGTGACCGTAGGGATGCGCGCGACCGAACAGCGCCGCGGCCACGGCGTTCTGCGCCGCTGCACCCGGATTGCTCTTCTCGGCAAGGATGCTCGCGATGCGACGCGCGCGGAGGCGATCGACCTCCTCGGCGGGGAACGTCGGTGCGAGCGCCACGTCGGCGAGGATCTCGAGGCCCGCATCGAGCTTGTCGGCGAGCACCTTCATGCTGACGCCGCCGGAGTCCCAATCGAACCACGAGCCGTGCGCCGCGCCGATGGCCTCGAAGTCGTCGCTGATCTGGAGCGCGTTCCGCTTCTTCGTTCCTTGCTCCAGCATCACGCCCAGGAACGACATGAGGCCCGGCCGCGCGTCGGGCACGTCGCCCGCACCCGCGGCGACGACCAGGCGCACGCCGACGACCGGCACCTCGTGACGCTCGACGAGGAGGACGCGTAGCCCGTTCTTGAGACGCGCCTCGGTCACCTTCGGTGCGACGAAACGCACGTCTCCCGCCGGTGCCGGTGCCTCGTTGCGGAACGGCGCGTCCGGAGTCTCGCGCGCCGGCGGAGCTTGGGTCGGCACTGCCGGCGGCGGCGGCGGTGCCTTGGCGACCACGGCCGGCGGCGCGGCATCGGGACCGCACGCGGCCACGCCCGCACACGCGAGGAGCGTCGCGGCGAGGTGACGGAGGATTCGCGGCGAGCTCATCGTGCACCTCCCCGGCCGCCGGTGATCTTCACGATGCGTCCCGCGATGGGCACGTTGGGCTTCGGAGTCACGAGGGTCACGACGCGGTCCTTCTCTTTCAGCCAAGTGCGCGCAGCGTCCGCCACGGTGCGGGTGGTCGCCGCCGTCGTTCGCGCGAGGTCCTTCGAGAGGAACGCGGGATCGCCCGTGTAGTGCACGTACGTGTTGATGCGGTTCGCGCGCGCCGAGCTGCGCTCGAGATCGAAGATGGTGTCCGTCGCGAACGACGTCTTCGCGCGCGCGAGCTCGGCATCCTCGATGCCGGCGCTACGGAGCTTCGCGAGCTCCTCGTCGATGACCTTGAGGAGCTCCTCGGCGGTGTGGCCCTGACGCGCCGTCGCCACGATCTCGAACATGCTTCCGAGCTCCATCGACTCTTGGCTCGCCGACACGCTCTGCGCGATCTGGAGATCGTAGACCAGGCGTTTGTAGAGGCGGCTCGTCTTGCCGCCGGTGAGCACGTGCGCCGCGAGGTCGAGCTCGCGGTCTCCTGCGTCGAAGAACGCGGGCGTCGGCCAGCTCACGTACACGCGCGGCAGCTCGACCCCGGCCTCGACATCGATGCGCGCTTCGCCGGGATGCGTGGTGGTGATCTTCGCCTTGCGCGGGACGTCGGCACCGCGCGGGATCGGGCCGAACCACTTGTCGACGAGCTCTCTCGCGCGCTTCTTGTCGAAGTCGCCGGACAGAACGAGCGTCGCGTTGTTGGGGACGTAGTTCTGGCGGAAGAAGCTCCGCACGTCGTCCATCGATGCGGCGTCGAGATCCTGGGGGCTGCCGATCGTGAGCAGGTGGTACGGGTGCTCCTTCGGAAAGAGCTCTTCGCGGATGAACGAGACGACGAGGCCGTACGGCGCGTTCTCGTAGTTCTGGCGGCGCTCGTTCTTCACGACGTCACGCTGGCTCGCGAACGTCTTCTCGTCGGCATGCGCGAGCAGGAACCCCATGCGGTCGCTCTCGAGCCAGAGCGCGAGCTCCAGCTGGTTCGCGGGGACGGTCTCGAAGTAGTTCGTGCGATCGGTGTTCGTCGTGCCGTTGATCGACGTCGCGCCCGCGCGCTCGAGGAAGCGGAAGTACGTGTCTTCCGGAACGTGCTTCGAGCCCTGGAACATTACGTGCTCGAAAAGATGCGCGAAGCCGTTCCGGCCCGGCGCCTCGTCCTTCGAGCCGACGTGGTACCAGAGGTTCACGGTGACGATCGGCGTGCGGTGATCTTCGTCGAGGACGACCTGCAGCCCGTTCGCGAGCTGCGTCGTCTCGACGTTCAGTGCGATGCGCGGGGCGGCGGCCGCGGCCGGACCGGGAGCAGCGGGCGACGGCACGTCGGCCGCGACCGCGGTGGCAGCAGCCGAGGCCGCGAGGGTCGCGCCGAACGCGGCGAACCGAGCGCGCGCGCGAAGCGAGCCGGGAGCCCGCGGGCGAGGAGCGAGGTGGCGAGGGCCCGTCGACATGGCGGCGGATTATAGGCACACGGCTGGCAGCAGCGCTGAGCGTCGATGGACTCGGGTGGATCGCGGCGGCTCCATAGCCGGCGGACCGCCGGCTTCGGGCGCGTCGGATTTTTCCGTGTGCGGATGAGCCCGCGGCGTCGCCGGTCGATGGAACGGCGGGTGCTTGGCGAGAGCGGACCCGGCAGCTCGCCGGGCGTCCATCGCGTCCGGAAGGACGAAGGATCGTGGCCTCGTGGACGACGCGCTCGTTCTCGGTCTCCTGAACACTCTCGAACGCGAGCTCCTGCCCGCGATCGAGCGTGGCGAGGTACAGGCGTGGGGCCGCGCGAACCGCGTCGCCGACGCGTTCCTGGCGCTCGTGCCGGAAGAGGATCTCGCGCGCACCGAGCTCCCGAAGCAGCGCGTCGGCGCGCTCCAGGCCCTCTACGTGGAGGCGCGCACGACGAGGTCCGACACGGCCGCGCGTTCGTGTGCACTGTACACGTTCGTGACGCGCGGACGTGAGGCGATCGACCCGCAGCGCAGCAGCCGGCCGCCCTCGGTCCGCGGCGGCGGCAGGCGGCACAGTCTCGTGCCGGCGCCGGAGCGTAGCTTTCCCTCGTGGGTGCCGGAGAGCGGCATGGTCGGCGGCTTCCGTCTCGTGCGCCCGATGGCGAGCGGCGGCCTCGGCTCGCTCTTCCTCGCACGGCGCGTCGAAGAGGAGGGCGACCCCCTCGCGACCGACGTGGTGCTGAAGGTGCCGCACGACGCCGGGGCGCTCGCCGCTCACGTTCCTGAAGAAGAGCTGCTCGCGCAGTTCCGCGCGGAGGCCTCCGCGCTCGCGGCCATTCCGGTGCATCCGAACCTCGCGCGCATTCTGGCGTTCGACGTGGCGGCGAAGCCGAAGCCGTTCCTCGTAATGGAGCTCGTCGAGGGCCGCACGCTCGAGGAGGAGCTCGAGGCGGGCGCGATGTCGACCGGGCGCGCGTTCGAGATCCTCGACGGCGTGCTGGCTGCCCTCGATGCGATGCACGCAACCGGGGTAGGCCACCTCGACCTCAAGCCGGACAACGTCATCCTGCGGCGCACGACCGGTGCCTCGACGCTCGTCGACTTCGGCCTGAGTGGGCGCACCGTGCGGAAGAAGTGCGGCAACCCGATGTACGCCGCGCCAGAGGTTTGGAGCGACGACCGTGCACCGGAGAGCGCGTTCGCGGCCGATGCGTACTCGTTCGCGTGCCTCGCGTTCGAGGTCCTCACCGGAAAGCCGCTCTTCGACGGTGAGGAGCTCTTCGGCGTCATCCGCCAACATCTGCTGCACGACGGCCTCCCGCCCGGGATCGTCGCGATGCGCGCGCGTCCGGAGCTCACGCGCGTCGCGGAGATCCTCTCGCGTGCGCTGCGCGCGAACCCGGCGCACCGCACGCGCGTCCGAATGCTCCGCACCGAGCTCGCGCGCGTCGCTCCGTCGCTGCGGCATGCCTCGTGGCCGCTCGCCGACGCGGCGCGCTGGTCTTCGCCGCCCGCGCCGTCGCTCGATGCCGAGGACGACGCGCCGGACGGCGCCGACGACCCGGACGTCTCGGGGCCTCGCTCGATCGTGAGAGAGCATCGCCGCGCCGGGTGACCGGGCGACCGATGACGACGGCACCGCGCGAAAGCGTGCGCGCACGCGGGCGCCGTGTGCACGCACGCGGTTCTCGACGGCATAGAGTAGGCCTCGTTTCTGTAGGTACTTGTTTTCATTGAGCTTTTGCCTGGGTTGCCGGCGTGGCTCGACCGTTGCTGAACCTCCCGTCAGAGCCCGCGACGAACGCGGGACACTTGAAAAGGACGGAAGAAGAACATGGTTCAGTCGAACGAGAAGAGCCTCAAGGTCGGTCTCGGCATGGCACTCGGCGTGGCGGTCTTCGCGCTCGCGGCAAGCGGCGCGACGGATGCTCGCGCGGACGACGTGAAGCCGCTGCGCATGATCCCGTTGCCTTCGTTCGTCTCGATCGAGTGCTCGAACCCGGGCAGCGCGCAGGACGTCGCGAAGACGCCGGTGCTGAAGAACACCGCGCAGACGACGCTCTACAAGGGGCAGCGCATCCGGTGGTCGGCGAGTGATGGCGACGTCGGCGACGTGACGCTGACCGCCGATCTGCCGCCCGGCGCGACCGTGAAGGCGATGGGCAAGCCGGGGCAGGCGTACACGTGCTCGTCGAGCTACGTGGCGCAGCCCGACCTCAAGATCCGCCAAGCGAAGCTTCTCTCGACGAAGGAGGCGCTCGTCGAGGTCCAGAACGCCGACCCTTACGCCGCGGCGGGCAACTCGCAGGTGCTCTTCGAGCTCCGCTCCTGCCAGACCGACGCGGTGCTCGCGACGAGCAAGTCGGCGCCGGTCAGCTTGGCGAAGGGCGAGTACAAGGCGCTCACCTTCGGGATCGCGCAGCCGTTCAGCGGTAAGACGTACGTGCGCGCGGTGGCCGACGTCGAGAAGGTGATTTCGGAGAGCAACGAGGCGAACAACCTCTGGGACGGTCAGCGCGGCTGCGTGTACTGATCGCGCGGCTCACGCGGCAGAAGCGCTCTCGCCGACGACGATGCGCCATTCGGCGCCCGCTGCCTCTCGCTGCAGCGGAACGTTGGACGCGGCGAGTAGGCAAGCCGCGACCGCGGTGACGACGGCGCGCGGCTCGCGGCGTGCGCCGAGCACCGCGAGCGCGCGCGACACCACGCCGGTCTCGTCTCCCTCTGCGAGCGGCGCCGCGTCGAGGATCGCCTCGATGTCGGCGCCGTTTCGCTTCGCGCTCTCGGCGATGCGCTGCACGAAGATGGCCGCGTGCGAAGCGCGCGTGAACGCGTGGGCGACGAGCTCCTCGTGACGGCCGACGAGCGACGTGCCGCCCAGCGTGCGTGCGAGATCGGCGGTACCGGCCACGACGGGCGCGCTCGCCGAAGCGCTGCGCGCGACCACCACGAAACGTAGAGGAGGGGAGACCGCGGCCCGCGCCGTCCCCCCCCAGCGTGCGGCGTGCTCGAGCGTCAGCGCGACGACGTGCGACCCGTCACCCACGTAGGGGAGGTGGTCGTCGCCGGGCAGCTCTGCGAGCGACGCGTGCGGCAGGTGCTCGGCCAGGTGTCGCGCCGCCGCGCCAGGCACGGCGCGGTCGCCGGCGCGGTGCACGACGAGCGTGGGCACGTGGACGTGTGGAAGCAGCGCGCGCAGGTCCAGCGCAGCCGCGGCACGCAACGCCGCGCACGCGGCGTTCGGGCTCGCCGCCATCCGCATGTAGAGTGCACGCCACTCGCGAAACGCGCGGTCGTCCCGCCGAGAGGGAGCGTCGACGTCGACGAACAGCGGCTCGCCCCAGGCGGCGCGCACCTGCTGCTCGATGCCGGTGAGCGCGCCCGCGTCGAGCCCGTGAGGAAACTCGGACGTCGCGAGCCGCTTCGGCGTCGCGCCCCAGAGCACGAGGCCGCGCACCAGCTCCGGGTGCAGCGCCGAAGCGGCCAGCGCCGTCGATGCGCTCTCCGCGCACGCGAACAGGACCGGACGACGCAGCCCAGCGGCTTCGCAGACGACGCGCAGGTCCTCGACGGCCCCGTCGAGCGCCCAGCCTTCGCTGCCGCGGTCGGAGAGCCCGCTGCCACGCGGGTCGTAGACGAGCACGCGCGCGCTCCGGCCGAGCTCCCTCAGGAACGACTGCAGCGTCGCGTGCCCCCAATTCATCTCGAGATGCGAGAGCCACCCGAGCATGACGACGAGCTCCGGCTCGCCGCCGCCGCCGCCGCCGAACACTTGGAAGGCGATCTCGGCGCCGCTCGTCGTGCGGGCATACTCCGTACGCGGCGGGCGGAAGTCGCCGTCGGTGCTCGCGCGAGCGCCGAACATGGGCGGCTCGTGCCGGAGGATGTTCCCTTCTCCGCTCACGACCGTCGGCTTCTCGCCCTCCATGCCTCGCCGCATCCGCGCCTCGAGCACGGCGAAGGCGTGCCGCCACGCTGCCGCGAGCTCGGGCGTCCACTCTGCGCCTTCGTGCTCCTCCAGCGCCTCGACGAGGGCGGACCACAGTGGCGTGAAGTGCTCGGGGCGCGCGCCGTAGTGCACGTGCCGTCGGCCCAGATCCGCGAGCACACCGTCGAGCGACTCCGGCGACGAGAGCGCGTCGATCGCCACTTCGACCATGTGTACGAGCTTGTTCTCCTGCGCGGTCATCTCCGCGGGAAAGAGGTCACGAAGCGCCGGCGCCTTCGCGAACAGGCGGTCATAGATGGTGCGCGCGAAGCCGTTGCTCTTCGTCTTCACGCGTGTGAACGACGATGCGACGGCGACGTGGTTCGGGTCGAGGGCGAGCGCCGTCAGGGCCGACGAGGCGCCGGCCGGCAGGAAGATGCGCGCCGTGGTCTCGAGGACGTCGCAGACCTCCGCCCCGCTACGGAATCGCTCGTCGGGGTCTTTGCGCAAGCAGCGCTCGACGACGCTCGCGAACGACTCGGGCAGGTCGGGACGCACCGTCCGCAGGGCCGGAAGCTCTCGCAGCAGCACGTACCGCGAGAGCTCGTCGTACGGCAGCTTCGCGTGCGGGAGCACGCCCGTGAGCATCTCGTACACCGTCATGCCCAGCGCGAAGACGTCGCTGCGACTCGATGCGGGCTCGCCGCACCAGAGCTCCGGCGCGATGTACGCGGGCGTGCCGAGCACGGTCCCCGGCCGCGTGAGATGCAGGTCGTCGAGCGTGCGCGCGGTCGGCGAAGGAACGTCGGTCGATGCTTCCGACTCGGCGTCTCCGTGCGCGACGAGGCTCGCCAGCCCGAAGTCGATAAGCTTCACCTCGCCCCGATCCGAGAGCACCACGTTCGCCGGTTTGAGATCGCGGTGGAGGATGGATGCGCGATGGACCGCCTCGAGGCCGCGGGCCATGCCGAGCGCGATGCGCAGCACGATCTGCCACGGGAGCGGCATTGCGGTCTTGTCGAGGCTCTTGCCGGAAACGAGCTCGTACGCGATGTACGGCGTGCCAGCGACGTCGCCGATGCGATAGATGCTGACCACGTTGGGGTGCGAGAGCCGAGCGATTGCGCGAGCCTCGCGACGGAAGCGCTCGAGCGCCGTGGTCGTGCCCTCGCGCGAGGCGACGAACTTCAGCGCGACGGCGCGGTCCAGATCGATGTCGCGCCCGAGATAGACGTGCCCCATGCCGCCCCGCCCGAGCGGACCCTCGAGAGCGAACCCGTCGAACAGCGCAGGCGGCGTGAATGTGGGCTCGGGCTCGTGAAGCGCGCGCATGGCCGGGTCCGAGCCCCCACGCATACCAAGATTCGGGTGCGACCGCAGTGCCTTGTACGCCCGCTCCGTCTCCGGTAAGTCGCGAGGAGTCCCGCCCGCCGATGACGCTGCCCGTCACGCTTCCCGAGCTCGATGCACCATGGGACGACGCCGTCCGTAGCCGCCGCCGTACGGCGTACCGGCTCGTCGTCGCGTGGTCGTTCGACGAGCCGGCGCGCATCGGCGAGAGCGCGACGGTCGCGGGGCATGCGGTCCTCGGGAGGGGAGGACCGCAGGAAGACGACCCGGCACCGCGCGCAGTCTTCCACGCGCGCCGCCCCGACGATGCGCAGCCGCGGGCGCCGCTCGCCGCGAGCCGCATCAGTCGCCTCCAGCTCCGTCTCGAGGCGACGGCAGGAGGTCTGCACGTCCGCAGCGTCGGCAAGTGCACGATGACCCGCAACGGCGTGGAGACCGACGACGCGGTGTTCGTGCCGGGCGACGTCCTCGGGCTCCGCAACGCGCTCGTGCTCTACGTCGCCGAGGGCGAAGCGATGCCGTCGCTTCGCGTCCCGCTCGCGGGCTCGTTCGCGTTCGGCGAAGCCGACCCGAACGGGATCGTCGGCGAGAGCCCCGCGGCGTACCGGCTGCGCGACGAGCTCGCATTCGCCGCATCGTCACCTCATCACGTGCTCGTGCTCGGTCCGAGCGGCTCGGGAAAGGAGCTCGCCGCGCGCGCCATCCACGCGTGCTCGTCGCGGCGCTCGCGCGTGCTCGTCGCCCGCAACGCCGCGACCGTCCCTTCCGGCCTCGTCGATGCCGAGCTGTTCGGGACTGCGCGGAACTACCCGAACGCGGGCAGCCCCGAGCGCGTCGGGCTTCTCGGCGAGGCCGACAACTCGACCCTCTTCCTCGACGAGATCGGCGAGCTCCCCCAGGAGGTGCAGGCGCACCTGCTCCGCGTGCTCGACAAGGACGGCGAGTACCAGCGGCTCGGCGAGAGCACCGTTCGGCGCACGGACGTGCGCGTCGTCGCTGCGACGAACCGAGAGCCGAGCGCGCTCAAGCACGACTTCCTCGCGCGGTTCGCCGCGCGCGTCACCGTCCCCGGGCTGGGCGCCCGCCGCGAGGACGTGCCGGTCCTGATTCGTCACCTGCTCGAGCGGCTCGTCACGAAGATGCCAGAGCTCGAGGCGCGCCTCTTCGACGTATCGGCCTCCGGGCGCACCGCGCGGATCGAGCCGGCGCTCGTCGGCGCGCTCCTCCGGCACGAGTACACGCACCACCTTCGCGAGCTCGAACGACTGCTCTGGGTCGCCGTGTCGTCGAGCACGCGCGAGTTCATCGCGCTGTCACCCGCCGTCGCCGCCGAGCTTCGTCTGCCGGAGGAAGAGCGCGGCGCGACGCCGACGAAGGAAGTCATCGAGGCGGCCCTCGCCGCGAGCGAGGGGAACGTCACGCGTGCAGCCGAGCGGCTCGGGCTGCCGAATCGCTACGCGCTCTATCGCCTCATGAAGACGCACTGTATCGGCGGCTAGGCGCCTCGCGCGCGCTTGCCGCGATCGCCCACGCGATGCCGATGAAGACGAGCTGCAGCGGCAGCCTCGCCCAGAGAGCCCATTCCGGGATGGGCTCGCCCGGCGTGAGCTCCACCTTCGCGATCGCCATGTAGATGTTGGCGGGGAACACGGCGACGAACAACGCGATGAGACCGAGCGCGGCGAGCCTACGCGTCCGCCGCGGCACGACCCCGAGGCCGAGCGCGATCTCGGCCGCTCCGCTCACGTAGACGAGCGCGCGCGGCGCAGGGAGGAACGGCGGCACGATGCGCACGAAAGGCTCGGGGCGGACGAAGTGGAGAGCTCCGACGTACGTCATGGCCGCCGCGACGAGCAGGCAGAGAATCGTGAAACCTCGGGTGCTCATCGCTTCTCCATCGTGTGGTGCTCCGTCGGCCCTGCGTTGGGAAGGAAAGGATCCGGAGTGCGTATCACCCCCCGCACGTCCCGATGCGAAGAGGCTCGGGACGAACCTCCTCATCCTTTCCTTCTCGGGGGAGACAGAAGCAATGTCACGTCACGACTTGGTCCGATGGGCGAAGACCCTCGGCTGCACGGCTTTCCTCGGCGCGATGGTCGCCACGAGCACCGGCTGCGGCGCGCTCTCGGCGGCGGCCAATCCCAAGGTCGCGTGGGCGATCAACGACCCGGCGCCGATGAGTGTCGTCGTTCGACGCGCCGACGTGGCCGAGAAGACCGCGCACGAGGTCGACCGCATCATGACCGAGACGCCGGCGAACGACGACTCGCCGTGGCTCGCGACCGTCGCGCCCGACAAGGAAGCGGCGGAGAAGGATCTCTCGGAGCTCCGCGCGAACGCGCTCTACCAGCAGGGCGCGCGCGTCGTGTCCGCCGAGGTGTGGGCGAAATCGCTCGCGCACGTCGAGCCGAAGAGCGTCGCCAAGAAGGCCTCCGCGCCCGCGGCCCCGCCCGCGTCGCCGGCGCAGGATCACGCGCCGACGCCGACGCCGGCGCCGCAGCCGCAGCCCGCGGCCCTCGCAGGGACCGAGCCCGCCGAGCCCGCAGCGCCCGCGGCAAAGGCCGCCTCGGCCGAGGCGAAGTCGGATCCGAAGCGGCAAGGGAAGGGTAAGAAGCCGGGCTCGCTCGCGAAGAGCGACAAGCCCGGGACGGCTCGCGGCAAGAAGGCGCCGCTCGCAGACAAACTCTCGGACAAGCCGCCGCCGGCTCCGCCGGAGCCCACCTACGCGAGCGCCGCGCCGGCAGCACCGCCCGCGTCGCCTGCATCCGCGCCGCGCGCACCCGCGTCGCCTGCGGCATCCATCGGCGCCGCCCCTGCGAGCGCGCCTGCGGTGACGACCTCGACGACGTCGGCGAAGTACCCGAGTCTCCTCGCCGCGATCGACCGCGACCTCGGGGTCGCGTGGGCGAACGTGATCGAGAAGAAGAAGGCGCTCGGCGAGCTCAAGGGACGCCTCGCCGCCGAAGAGGCGGCGGCCGATGCCAAGGGCGTGAGCGACACCGCCAAGAAGGCGCACAAGAAGAACATCGAAGCGCTCGAGAAGCAGGTCGCGAAGGCCGAGAAGGAAGCGGACAAGCTCGCCTCCGAGCTCGTCCCGCAGGCGAAAGCTGCCGCAAAGAAGGCCCCCGCGGAGGTACGCGATCGGTTCGGTCTCGTCCTCGTGAACTTGCGGCAGGCGGTCGACGATGCCGGAGTCGCGAACGGCGCGGCCGCGGTGCGCTACCCGATGGCCACGACGTCACTGCCCGATTCGGTGAAGGCGATGGCGGCCATCTACGTCGCCGACGTCATCGAAGAGCGTACGGGCAAGCGGCCGAGCACGCAGAACCTCCAGCCCGGAGTCACGCTGAACGGCACCGACGTGCAGCTCACCCTGAACGGTCTCGGCCCGCAGGATCTCGGCAAGCTCTCCGTCGCCGAGGTCACGACGGAGGTGACCGCACGCACGACCGCGTGGGTGAAGCGCGCGCTCGGGCTGCTCGGCACGATCGCAGCGACGAAGGAGATGCTCGCGTTCGAGGACGACGTTCTCGGCGCGCTCATCGACGGCTTCAAGGCGAGCGGATGGCAGCCGCCGCAGCCTGCCACGATCCCGGGCGGTGCTCCTTCGGCGAGCGCGGCGAGCGCGGCGAGTGTTCCCGCCGCGCCGCGCGTACCCAGCGCACCGAGCCTGCCGTCTGCGCCGGCGATGCCGCGCATCTGACGACCGGGCCCCGCGATCGCCGGCTTCTTGGGCCGGCGATCGCGCTACCGTGTTATCCAGGAAACGCGATGCGCAAGCTCCTCCCGGTCGTCGTCCTCCTCCCGTACGCCGCGCTCCTCACCGCATGCCCGAAGAAGGGCGGCGACGCGGCGGATGCAGGCGCCGAGGCGGAGGCGCCGCCGGCCGCGACGTCGGCCGCACCCGCGGCCGCTGCGCCGACGGCGAAGAACGCCGGTGACGTGGCACGCTTCGGAACCGAGAAGGCCCTCGCGAACGAAGCCGCGAAGACCGTGGACGCGGTCTCGACCGTGCGCACGGGGCCGCGCCAGGGCGGCACCGTCGCGACGCTCAAGGCGGGCACCGACGTCGTCAAAATCGCCGATTTCAAGGACACGTTCCTCGTCACGTTCGCCGATCCGAAGGACGCGACGACGACGCTGATGGGGTGGATCGGCAAAGAGGCGTTCGCCGCCGACGTGATCGTCGACGCCGGGCCGAAGGACGCCGCGGCCGACGCCGCGAAGGACGCTGGCGTCGATGCCGCCGTCGCGACCGTCGATGCCGGCGCCGCGGCCAAGTGCGCGGCGGGCCAGGAGCTCATCGTCGGCCTCGGAGCTGCGCCCGTCTGCAAGAAGAAGTGCGCGACCGACAAGGACTGCGGGGGCGCGGCCGGGACCTGCGCGCCGGGCACCGCCCAAGGCGGAAAAGTCGTCCGCTTCTGTACGAACTAGTCGGCGCCCGCCTGCATGTGCGGGCGCCCTGGGTCAACGTGCGTGGTCGTCGGTGACCCTCGGGTCGGAACTGACCCGCGGCGAGCTCGAGCGCAGCACTGAACAACGTCGCGCACTTGCGCGCGATTGGCGCGAAATGCCCCGACGGCGCGGTTCGTGCTCATTCGCCACACATGAACGCTGCAGTCGCTCTCGAGGTCGTCGTCCCCGGATCCCACGCGGCCGCGCCGCTCACGGCCGTCCCGTCCGCTCCGGCTCCGGTGCCCGAAGCGCTCGCGGCCGTGTTCGACGAGAGCCCGAAGGCGCGGGCGAGCTTCTACCGCCTCGGCGAGCGCGATCGCCGCGGGTTCATCACGTACATCGAAGAAGCCAAGACTGACGTGACGCGCGAGCGCCGCGCGGCCATCGTCGCGATGAGCCTCATCGGGCTCGCGAACGATCTTCCCGACCAGGACCTCCGCGGCAAGCTCGGCTGAGCTGCCGCGGCGGAGCCAGGCGCGCGCACGCGGCGTGCTACGACCGATGCGATGGCGGACGTGCTCGGCTGGATCAGCTCGGTCGTTCTGGTGCTCACGATTGGCAGCCAGGTCTACCGGCAGTGGCGTAGCGGCACGAGCGAGGGCGTCTCGCACTGGCTCTTCGTCGGGCAGATGTTCGCGTCGTTCGGGTTCACCGTATACAGCTGGCTCGTCGCCAACTGGGTCTTCGTGGTGACGAACGGGCTGATGCTCGTGAGCGCGTGCGTGGGCCTCTCGATCGTCCTTCATCACCGCCGGAGGAAGCGGCACGCGTCGGGCGATGGAGAGGGCGAGGGCGTGCACCCAGGCGCGGCCCCGCTCCGCGCCGTCAACGCCTGAGTCGACAGGCGCGCCCGCACCGGGCACCATGGAGCGTGGGGATGGGACGCCACCGGCCGCTCTCGTTCGCGGGGCTCACGACGGCCGCTGCCGTCGTCGTCGCCGCGTGTCAGCCGAGCGCGGCGATCAAGCCGGTGACGTACGTGCCCATCGAGTCCGCGCAAGCGGCCGCGTCGCCGCCGCCGCCGCCCGCGTCGAAGAACCGCGCGGCGACCGAAGCGTCCTCGTCCTCGTCCTCGGGCGGCTCCGCGCCGGCGGGACGCGACGGCGCCGACGACACCATCGCGGCGCTGAGCGGGTCCGACGCTGCGACGAAGCCAGCCGCGCACAAAGGCGCCGGTCACGACGACACCTGCCACAAAGCGACGAAGGGCTGCTGCAGCGATACGACGGTGCGCGGCGTTCGACGTCAGGGGAAGCTGCAGTGCCCGCGCGGATCGATACCGACGGCGAGCTGCCGCGGCTTCGGCGGTCGCTGCTGACGGCGCTACCGAGCGTAGCGAGCTGCCTCACGCAGCCGAGCCGCTACGACGCCGTGCCCCGGACACTCGGTCGACCAGGCGCGCACGGCTGCGAATTCCCGCGGGAAAGCCGCTCGGCACGAGGCCTGCTCTTCCGTGGCGCATGGTTCCGCTGGCGGACGAGTCCGAGTTCCTCGGTGTCCTTCGCCAGGCTCGCGCGCTCGTCGCCGATCAGGAGCGTTGGCTGCCGGCAGGATTCGCCGCCAACGCGAACGGACGCTGGGTGCCGGTCGGCAGCAAAGACGCCGTTCGGTTCAGCCTCCTCGGCGCTGTGATTCGTGCCGGCGGCAAAGCCGTGTGGCTCGCGTCGGCCGCGGACAGGTATCTCGCGGGCTCCTTGCGCGAAAAGCTCACGACCGGCAGCAGCGTCCTCAGTCACGCCGAGACGCTCACCGCGCTCGACGCGCTCATCGCCGCGTACGAAGTGAACGAGCCGTTTGCGCCGCCCGTCAGCTCGGAGCCGCCGGCGCTGCAGATCGACGGGATGCCGCCGGTCAGCCTCGCGACGATGCGGCGGTACCTGCAGATGCGTGACGACGAGGAGAAGTGAGGCCGCCGTAGCCGCGCGGTCGCGTCACGCGTCGTCGGAAGGCGCGCGCGTTGCCGCGTCTTCGGCGTGGTCCGACGCGGAGCCGGAGATGTCGCTCGTCGGTGCTCGAAACCGCGCGGGCGAGCCTCCGTCGAGGAGCATGCCGGCGTCGCCTTCGCGTTTCGCTCGCGTGCCCATCCGCCGAAGGACGCTGTCGAGCGCGTGCTGGTCGAGGGGCTTCACGATGTGATCGTCGAAGCCGGAGTCGAGCGCGCGTGCGCGGTCTTCCGGACGACCGTAGCCGGTCACCGCGACCATGTACGTCGCCTTGCCGGCGGCGCGAACGGTCTTCGCGACCTCGTAGCCATCCATGCCAGGAAGGCCGATGTCGACGAACGCGATGTCGGCGTGCATCGTCAGCGCGAGCTCGCAGCCCGTTCGCCCGTCGCCTGCGCTCTGCACGGAATGCCCGAGCATCGTCAGCCAGGTCTCGAACAGCTCCCGCGCGTCGTCGTTGTCTTCGATGACGAGGATCGACCACACGCGCGGCGCCGGCGCCGACGGCACGGGCGCGAGGCTCACGCGTGCTTCGTGGGCGCTTGCGAGCGGCAGGTCGACGACGATCTCGGTGCCGGTCCCCGTCCCGCCGCTGCGCGCGACGACGGTGCCGCCGTGGAGCTCGACGAGGCTCTTCACCATGCTGAGCCCGATGCCGAGGCCGCCGAGAGAGCGCGCGAGCGTCGGATCGACCTGCACGAAAGGCTCGAAGACCTTCTCGAGCATGTGTGGAGGGATCCCCACGCCCGTGTCTTTCACGCGGAGCTCGGCATGGCGCTGGCCGTTGCCCCGCTCGGCGACCGTCAGCGCGATGATGCTTCCCGGCTCCGAGTACTTCGACGCATTGCCGAGCAGGTTCATGACCACCTGCTCGAGGCGAAGGTCGTCACCGTCGACGAAGACCGCTCCCTCGGGGACGGCGAGCGAGACGCGCTGCCGGCGTGCATCGAGCGTCGCCTGGCTCGACAGCACGGCCTGGCGGACGATCGCCACGAGGTCGATGCGGTTCTTGCGTAGCGCAATCTTTCCGCGATTGATGCGCGACACTTCGAGCAAATCGTCGACCATCCGCGCGAGGTTCCGCGTCTGCCGGTGGATGACGTTGCGGAGGCGCACCTGCCCAGCATCCGGCGGGCCGAGGCGGTCGAGCAGCGTGTTCGCAGCGCTGATCGCGTTGAGAGGATTCCGGAGCTCGTGCGCGAGCATGCCGAGGAACTCGTCTTTCCTGCGGGCCTCTTCGGCGAGCTCCTCGTTCCGGCGCTTGTGCTCGTCGAGGAGCTGCTTCTGCGCCGTGATGTCCGTGAGCATGACGACCGCGCCTTCGTAGGCGTGGTCTTCGCCCGTGATCGGATCGGCGCTGATCCGGAAGCTCCGGCCGCGCGGCTGCACGACCTCGATCTCGCGCCGCTCCGACCGCGCGCCGTCGAGCACGTCGTGCAGGTCGGCGGCGGGAACGATGCGCCGAAGCGCGTCGGTCACCGGGCGCGCGAGCGGGAGGACGGACGCTTCCTCGAGGAGGCGAAGAGCGGCCTCGTTGCACTGCACGATCCGGCCGTTCGCATCCGTGATGAGGACGGCGTCCTTGATGGCGTCGAACGTCTTCTGCAGCTTGCGCGCGGTGCGCCGCTCGGCTTCTTCCGCGCTGCGCCGCCGGACGAGCGCGCGGATCGTGGCGAGGAGCTCCAGCGGCTCGACGGGCTGCGCGAGATACGCGTCCGCGCCGCTGTCGAGGCCCTCCACCTTGCGGTCGCTCGACGCGAAGGTGGCCGACGTCTGCACGACGAGCATCGCGCTCGTGGTCGGATCGCTCTTGAGGAGGCGGCAGACCTCGAGGCCGCTGAGGTCCGGCAGCTTGATGTCGAGAAGGACGACGTCGGGCTTCTCCGCAGCGGCGACCTCGAGCGCGCCCCTGCCGGTCGCGGCTTCGACGATTCGGTAGCCACCCCGCTTCAGGATCTGCGTGTAGAGGTAGCGGGTCGCCTCGTGGTCGTTGACGTTGAGGACGAGGAGCGGCTCGGTCACGGGGTGCCTCCTCCGGATGACCCCCGAATTCCTGCTTGGTGCAAGGCATCGCGAATGCGCGCAATCGCGACCTCGCGGGACAGACTCTGCTTCTGGAGAATCGCCGAAGCCTCCCTCTCGAGGCGGCGGCGCTCGTCTTCCGCGAGCGTCTTCGAGGTGTGGATGATGACGGGGATGCAGCGCGTCACGGGGTCTTTCTTCAGCTCGTCGAGCACGTCGAAGGCGCTCATCTCCGGCATCACGAAGTCGAGGAAGATGACGTTCGGGTTGCGCTCCTTCGCGAGACGCACGCCCTCGAGGCCGCCGGCCGCCTCGATCACCTCGTACGGGAGTCCGGCGAGGTGCTTCTTCACGAGGTAGCGGGCGACCTGATCGTCGTCGATGACGAGCACGCGCTCGACGGTGCCGGTCTTCGAGAGCGACTTCAGCTTGGTCACCAGCCACTCGCGCTCGAGCGGCTTCACGTGGAACTCGTCGGCCCCCAGCGCACGCGCGCGCTCTTCGCGGTTCGTGACGGTCACGACGAGCGTAGGGATGTCTCGCGTCGTCTCGTTGTTCTTCAGATCGCGGAGGAACTGCCACGAGGTCTCGCCGTCGAGCATGACGTCGAGCACGATGGCGGCTGGCGTGATCTTCGCGAGCGCGTTCCTCGCCTCTTCGACCGAGCGCGCGGGGATGACGTGGAAGCCGGACCCGCGCAGGTACTTCTCGTAGAGGAAGAGCGTCTGACGGTCGTCTTCGAGCACGAGGATGGGTTGGTGGCCCGGCACGGCGCGCGCGCTGCGCGCCGCGAGCTCCTTCATCTCTTCGACCTCGGGGTGGCGCCTCGGGATGCGGAGAATGAAGCGCGTTCCCTTCCCCGCGCCGTCGCTGTCCGCCACGAGCGAGCCACCGAGGTACTCGGCGAGGTGGCGCGAAAGCGAGAGGCCGAGCCCCGTTCCCTTGCTCCGGCGCTGAGCCGGCGAGTCGACCTGGTAGAACTCGTCGAAGATCTTCTCGAGCTCGTCGGGCGCGACGCCGATGCCGGTGTCTTCCACGGTGAAGACGACGTGGCTCGGTCCGTCCGGTGCGACCGAGACCTTCACGTGCCCTCGTTCCGTGAACTTGAGGCCGTTCGTCACGAGGTTGCGGAGGATCTGGGCGATCTTGCCTTCGTCGGTCTCGAGCTCGAGGGCGATCTTCGGATCGTCGACGACGAGGTCCACGCCAGGCGTGCTCGCGATCGGCTTCAGCATCCCGCGAAGCGACGCGAGGAGCGTCGTCACGTCGAAGCGTTCGGCACGGAGCTGCACCTTGCCGGCTTCCATCTTGGACAGGTCGAGGAGGTCGTCGACGAGCGCATAGAGGGACTCGGCCGACTGCTTCACGAACGAAAGCTGCTTTTCTTGCTCTTCCGTGAGGTCGCCGTCGATGCGCGCGAGGAGCAGCTTCGTCAGGCCGAGGATCGAGTTGATGGGCGTGCGGAGCTCGTGGCTGACGTTCGCGACGAGGCGCGTCTTCACCTCGCCGGCGCGGCGGATCGAGTCTTCCTTCTCGCCGATCTCGGCGTGGAGGGCGACGACGCCCTTCGCGCTGTCGTCGAGGTCGCGATTCGCACGCACGATCTCCTCGTGTCTGCGAAGGAGCTCGCGCTGCTGGCGGTCGGTCTCACGATGGAGCGCGGCCATCTCCGAGAGCGTGTCGCTGATCTGCACGAGCGCCTGCGCGTAGTCTTCCGGCACGAGGCTGCCGACGAGCGCGACGCGGTCGTCCTCCACCACCTGTGCGCGGAAGGCGAGCACGCGCGGCTTGCCGTCGATCGTGAGCACGAGCTCCCAGGGCTCGCTCGCTTTGCCGTTCAGCTCGGACGCGAGCCGGTGCAGCTTCTCGTCGGCGCCGGGTGCGCACTTGTCGATGAGACGCGACCCCGGCGCGACGCCGAGCACGCTGCGCGCGCGCTCGTCTGCCCAGAGCACGTTCCACGCGCGGTCAGTCACGAGCCACAGCTCGCGACTGAGCGCCTCGAACGCCCGTGGTGCGGGCGCGAAGTCCTTCATGTGACCGCCTCTTGTCGGACCGCGTGGGTGTCCGCGCCGAGGCGCGAGGCTCGCGGAACGTCGGCGGTCGACGCGCTTCGCGGAAACAGCGTTTCTTCGATGTAGCCGACAGCCCACTCGCGGCCGAACGCACGCGCGAGCGGACCGAAGAGGAGCGGGTCGTTGCGGTGAGCTTCCAGATACGCGTCTTGGACGCGTGCGACGGCGGATGAATCGACGCGCTCGCCGCGCGATAGTGCGATGGCATCGAGCCATGCGCGGGCGAGGCCCACGAGCGCGCGTTCGGCCGCCTCGCCGGTGACGCGTCCCGCGGGGTTGGACGGGCAGTACCGGGTGAAGACGTGGTGCTCGGAGAAGAACGCGGCGCAGAAGGGCGGCAACGGCCCGGCCGGCGGGAGCGGCTCACGACGGGCGTGTGCGCGCGCGAGCGCCCCGAGCTGGGCATCGAAGAGAGCGCCGCGCGGGACGACGAGCGAGGCGTCACCGACGACGGTGATCGCGTCCGTCGTCACGCTGACGAGGTCGATGCCGAGCAGCGGTACCCCCGCGTGCGGATGACCCACGGCGAGAGCGTTGCCAATCGCGAGGTCCTTCCCCGTGAAGGTCGCGAAGCGTGCGTACGCCACCGGTCCGCCGCCGGGGCTCGCGTACGCGCGCGTGGTCGCACGCGCCGGCGCGGCGCGGAGCTCACCGCGCGCGTCCTCGTGTCCGGCAGGAAGCGTCACGCGCACGAGCCCCAGAGAGGTCGTGACGACCTCCTCGAGCGTCGCGAGCGTGCGGACGATCCCGGCGTTCACGGGACGGCCTCCGCGCCGAGGGCGGGAAGAGCAGCCTGCATGTACTGCGTCACCATATCGTGTTCTTTCGGCGGGACCGCGCCTGCCAGCGCAGCGCGAACGAGGTCGAGCGTCTCGGCGAGCTCACCCGGGGGGAGCCCGCGTCTTGCGAGGAACGCTCCGATGAGCTCGACGTAGGCTCGGAAGAGCCCTGCTTGGCCGACGTGAATCGCGTCCGCAAGATAGGCGAGGTGATAGAGGACGTCGTCGGCGCAGCGGCGCACGCCAGCCTCGCCGTGACGCGCCCCCCACTCCGGGTGGCGCGCGTACAGAGCATCGCGCACGGAGCTCGCGATTTCCGAAGCGTGAGCTTCGATGCGCCCTTCGAGCCCGTCCGTGTACCGGAGCGCCTCCTGCGCTGCCTCGAGCAGCGCGAGCACGGGACCGGTGTCCTGGACGACGTGGGCTCGAACGGCGCTCTCGATCGCACGGAAGTTGTCTCCGAGGTGCCGGGTGCACATGCCTCGCGTGACGAGCACGGTGCGGAGCCAGCGTGCGTACTCCGTGAACACGCTCGGCGAGCCGATGCGCAGCGCCGACGCGAGATACGACAGGTGGTAGGCCGCATCGCTCAGCGCGAAGCGACGGCCGCGCTCGCCGAATCGCTCCTGCCAAAACGGATTCGACGCGTACATCGCGTCGACGACGCGCTTGCCGAGCGCGTCTTGCATGTGCTCGACGCGATCGGCCAGCTCGGGATGGGCGCCCGTCAGCATCCGAGCTCCTTTCGGCAACGTGTCACGATGCGGTCCGCGCACGTGTCGAAGGCAATCACGCCGAGCTGCTGCTCGAGCTCGGGTGCCCACGCGAGGACGTGACCACCGACGACGACGGGCAGGCTCTCGTTCGCGACGCGGACGGCCGCGACCGCGCGCACGAGCTCGGGCACGTGGAACGTCATCGCGACGGACAAGCCGAGAAGGTCGGGCTTGGTGTCGCCGACCATCGCGACGAGGTCCTTCGTGGGCACGTTCGCGCCGAGGTACTGCACGTCGAAGCCCGCCATTTCGAGGAAGTCGGCTCCCATCCGCGCACCGAGATCGTGATGCTCGCCTTCGACGCACGCGACGATCGCGACCTTGCCGTTCGCCGACTCGCGCGGAATGTGCTCGTAGAGCTTCGCGAGAACGAGCTGCGTGATGCCGGTCGCGAGGTGCTCCTGCGCGACGGAGATGCGGTTCTCCTGCCAGAGGCGGCCGATCTCGCGCTGCGCGGGCTGGAGGACACCGAGGTGGAGCTCGCGCACGGCGACGCCGCCGCGCACGCCTTCGTCCATGACGAGGCGAACGGCGGAGCTGCGGTCGCCGGCGAGCTGGCTCTCGAGGTACCGAGGGGCGAGCGCGTGAGCGGCCGCAAGCGGAGCGTCCTCGCGGGCCATTCTCTGTGCTTAGCGCGCCGCGATCGAAGATGGCGCGTGTTTTCGCTAGCGGCGACGCTTTCCAGTCGGCGATGCGTCTGTCCGTCGCGGCCTGGTCGTACTTGACCGAAAAGCAAGAACGCCTTCGCTCGTGGGGGCGCGCCTTGCTACTACTCGAGCCGGATGGTTGCGGTCGGGACGCGCATCTTGAACGTGAACGACGATGCGGCGACCCGCTATCTGATGTCACGGTACCTGCGCGCCACGGGCTTCGAGATCGTCGAAGCGGCGAGTGGCACCGAAGCGCTCGCACGGGCGCGGAGCGGAGGCATCGACGCGGTCGTCCTCGACGTGAAGCTGCCCGACATGACGGGCTACGCCGTCGCGCGCGAGCTGCGGGCGGACCCTGCGACGGCCGCGATCCCGATCGTCCACGCGTCCGCGACGTACACGTCTCTCGACCGTCGCGTCGCGGGGCTCGAGAGCGGCGCCGACGCCTACCTCCAGCAGCCGGTCGACCGTGACGAGCTCGCGGCCGTGTTGCGCGCGCTGATCCGAAGTCGGCGCGCCGAACGAGATGCCCGTGCCGCGCAGCAGACGTGGCAGGCGACTTTCGACGCCCTCGACACGGCCATGTGCCTCGTCGACGACGACGGCCGCATCGTCCGCTGCAATCGTGCGATGGCGACGCTCCTCGGCAGGCGTGAAGAAGACGTCCTCGGTGAGCGCTTCGCCGCAGCCGCCACCGCTTTCCTCGCGCCGCTCGTCTCCTTCCTCGACGAGGCTCGTGGCGCGCGCTCGGCGGCAGCACGCGAAATGGCGCTCGGCACGCGCTGCTTCCAAGCCAGTGCGGACGTCATGGTGAGCTCGGACGGGGAGCCCGCCACCGTGCTCCTCCTCTTCGACGTGACCGCGAGGAAGAAGCTCGAGGCGCACCGCGACCGGCTCCTCGCCGAGGCGGCCGCCGCAAGCCGGGCGAAAGACGAGTTCCTCGCGACGCTCTCGCACGAGCTCCGCACGCCCCTCAATGCGACGCTCGGTTGGCTCCAGCTCCTCGAAGCCGGGGAGCTCGACGAGGCGACCACGAAGAAGGCGCTGCGCACGGCGATCCGGAATGCGCGCCAGCAGGAGCGGCTCATCGAAGACGTGCTCGACATGTCGAGGATCGTGAGCGGCAAGCAGACGCTCGACGTCGTGCCGTTCCGGTGGACCGAGCTCGTCGAGGGTACCTTCGAAGGCCATCGTCCGACCGCGGCGACCAAAGGCGTCGAGCTCGTGCTGCGCATCGATCCGGACATGGGCGAGGGCATGGGAGACCCGGCGCGGCTGCAGCAAGCGATCGCCAACGTCATCGCGAACGCCGTGAAGTTCACGCCGCGCGGAGGCAAGGTCACCGTCGATGCGTACGGCGACGGCGTCGACGTCGTCGTCTCGGTCGCCGACTCGGGCGAGGGGATCGCGCCCGAGTTCCTGCGCCACGTCTTCGATCGGTTCCGCCAGGCCGACGGGACGTCGACGCGGAGGCACGGCGGGCTCGGTCTCGGCCTCGAGATCGTGCGATCCCTCGTGGAGCTGCACGGAGGCACGGTGAGCGCTGCCTCGGACGGGCTGAAGCGCGGCGCGCGGTTCACGCTGCGCATGCCGCGGCTCACGACGTACGGGGGCACCGAGGAAGAAGCCGGCGCCGCCTCGCGACGCATGGCCGAGCCGGGCGGTTCCCCGTCATCCGACCTCGCCGGTGGGGCGGCCGTCGCCGTCGATGGCGCGCACGGCGCATGCGAGCTCGTACGAGAAGCGCCGCCGCCGATGCTATAAGAGGCGCGATGCCGGATCCGAGCGTCGAGCTCGTTCTCTTCGTCGACGCGCAGTCTCTCGCATCGGCGCGCGCGCTCTATCGTTGGCTCCGTCTGCTCGAGGCTTATCCGCCGCGCTCGTTCCGGTTCGTCGTCCGTGACATCAACCGCGAAGAAGAGCGCGCGAATGCCGACCTGCACGGCATCACGGGCATTCCGACGCTCGCCATCCGCGGCGTGAAGCTCGAACGCGTCGTCGGCGATCTCTCCTCGCCCGACGCGGAGTTCTACGCGCGGGCGGCGCTCGCGCGCGCAGGGCTCATCCCGACGCGGGGATAGCCACCGGCGTCGAGGAGGAAGACGGACCACGCTCGGAGCTGGCGGGCGGCTCGGACCCTTGCCAGAGCGCCGCGCGCAGCTCCGTGAGCGCCTCGTCGAAGCTGACGTCGTCGTCGAAGAACCCGGGCTCGCCGTCGACGGCTACGTCGAAGGTGACCGGTCGTCCGGTCGCGAGGACTTCGCGCGAATCGCGCTCGGTCGTGACGAGATGGAGGCGTGGTCGGGCCGAAGAGCTCGCTGCCATGTCCGGTAATGGTCGAGCTGCGAGCCGTGTGCCACGCCCCGTGCACGCCTGCTTTCTCGCGTGCTCCTAGGGCCGGGTGCCGCTCGCAGCGGGGCAAGAGGCCACGCCCGCGGTGTGGAATGCCGCACGCGGACGGGGCCGAGGCCTGGCGATGCGAATTGATGTTTCGTCAATCAGGCAGGTGCCACCGCCGCGGCGGCGATGCATACTGGCGAGCACCCTTGATGTTTCGTCAACACCCCACCGAACCGCACGAAGTGGTCGAGGCTTGCCGCCGGCACGCTGCATCGGGGGCGTTCGTCGTCGCGGCCAGCGCACAGCCGCGGCTGGACGATGCGGGCGTGTCGGCGGCCGACATCCGCAACGTGCTCCTCACGCTGCGTGACGCCGCCAGTGCGTCGGGCGCCACCGGCGGCGCGCGAACGTGGCGCATCCGCGGGAAGACGCTCGATGGTGAGCCGCTGGAGCTCCTCGTGGACGTCTCCGGCGCGCGCGTCGCGGTGCTCTAGTGCACCGCCGTCACGCGACTTGTTTCTTCGTCCGGGACGACGCGGGCTTCGCAGGCGGCGGTGCCTCCGACTCGGTGAGCTCGAGGCGCACCGTGCGAGGAAGCTTGCGCGGCTTCTGCAACGCAAGGAGCCGCCGCAGCGTCGCCGGCGGATGCAGCGCGCGCTCGAGCACCAGCGAGCCGATGGTGACCCACGCGTTCACGTCGACGGCGCGCTGGTCGTTCTCCCAGCGCGAGATCGTCTCCGGCGTGACGTGGAGGAGCGCGGCGAGCTCGAGACCGCGGAGGCCGAGCGCGCGCCGGCAGAAGCGGAACACCGCGCCGTTCGGCTGCGCGCGCATGGCAATGACGGCCGCGACCTCGAGATCGACCCGCGCGAGGCCGTCGCCCGGCAGGAACACCGCGCGGCATTGCTTGCACGCTAATGCCGGAGCGCGGACGTGGAACGTCGTTCCGTCCACGACCCGCGTCTGCTCGCGCCGTGCGCGTGCCACGCTGCCGGCGCACTGCGAGCAGGTTTCCATCACCGTCCCCGGTCATAGCGCGCGCCGCACCGCGCGTCGAACGAGTTTGCCGCGGGAATTCCGGGCTACGCTGGGCAGGCCATTCGGCGTCGGCGCGCACGTCGTTCTTGACGGCAGCCGCCGACGCGGGTGGGCTGCGCGCGCTCGCCGAAGCGGCGACGAGGCAAGACCATGATTCTACGGCGCGTACTCGGTGATCACGTGGACCGGCTCCTCGTCGTGGAGGACGATCCCGATACCCGCGAGCTCATCGTGGAATGGCTCACGCTCCAGGGGTACGACGTCGTGGGCGCTTCGAGCGCCGAAGAAGCTCTCCTGGCGCTTCGGGGCGGCGCGCGCTTCGATGCGATGCTCACCGATTACATCCTGCCGGGAGACACGGGCACCGAGCTCTTGCGTACGGCCTTCGCCGAGGGCCTCCTCGAGCCAGGGCAAGCGCTGATGGCGAGCGCGACGCCTCCGCACGCGGAGCTCGCCGCGCTCGGCGTCGAAGTGATGCAGAAGCCGGTCGACCTCGCGCACCTCGTCGAGCGCATCGAAGCGATGCTGGTCGCTCGCCACGCCGCCGAGGTCGACGCCGTCTCGAGCAGGTCGGCCGTGCCGCCGGCGCCGGCGGTCGACCTCGTCCTCTACGTGAGCAAAGGCTCGATCGCGTCGATGCGCGCGCGCCGCGTCGTGTGTCGTCTCGTGAACAAGCTCGGCGAAGAGCGCGTGCGGCTCGCCATTCGTGACGTCGCCGAGCATCCGGACGCCGCCAGCGAAGACCGCGTGAAGTTCACGCCGACGCTGCTGCGCATTCACCCCGAGCCGAAGGTGCGCCTCATTGGCGACCTCCGCGACGACACGGCGCTGCGTGACATGCTCGACGCACCGGCATCGAGCGGGTGAGCGCGCGGCGAACGTAGACGCGCCGCGCTCAGCGTGCCGAGCCGCCGGACGCGGCGAAAAGCTCTTCGAGCGCCCGCGTGTCCCGGAAGTCTCCGACGAAGCGCTCCTCAGGAAGCGGCGCGCTCTTCAGGAGCGTGGGCGTGAAGGCGAGGCGCTCGCCGTCATCCGCTTGCCCGTGCGTGATGTCGACGACCTTGAGCGTGAACCGCGCGGGAGGGAAACGGCGCAGGAACGCGTGCAGGTTGCGGAGCCCGCGCAGCGATGCCGCCGATGCCGTGATGTAGAGCCGAAGCTCGATGCGCGGCTCCGCTGCCGCGAGCGGCGGCCGCGACACGGGCAAGTCCGACGTCATCCGCGCGAGCTCGTCGAGGAGGGCTCCGATGTCGACCGGCTTCTTCAGGACTTTCACGTGCGCCGGTACGCCGGGCACTTCTCGCTCCGCCGTGCACATCAACGCCGGCGTCGTGATCCCCATGGCGCGCGCTTCGGTGAGCAGCCAGCTTCCGGTGCGCGTCGTGTCCTCGAGCCAGTAGTCGACGACGGCGGCGTCGTACGCGCGTGTGGCGAGCTCCTCCAGCCCGCGCGCGGCGCTTTCGACACCGCAGACGACGTACCCGAGGTCCGCGAGCAATTGGCAGAAGAGCTCGCGCGTGTCCGCGTGATCTTCGACGACGAGCACGCGGGCCATACTCGTTCACGTACCACGCACGTCGCGCGTGTCAGCGTGGTCGTTCGCCGCGCTCGCCGCTCTCGCGCCCGTCCAGGCACGCGCGAACGGCGCCGAACGTCGTTTTCGCAGCAGCGACGACGACCTCTGCCGCCTCCGGTCCGACGACGAGCTCGTCCATGAATTGACGAAATGTCATCCAGCGCGCCCGGGTTGCTTCGCCGTACCCGGTGAGGAATGCGGCGCCCGGACCGTCCGCGACCCCGAGCGCGCGCCCGACGCTGCGCAGGATCACGCGACCACCGAGCGACGCTCCCTCGAGGACGTACGCGGCGCCGACTGCCTGGAGGGTGTCGGCGAGATCCGGAAGCGCGCTCACCGCGATGCGCGGCAGAGCCTCGACCTCGGCGGGCTCGTCGCCGAGCGCAACGAGGTCTTCCGCCAGGAGGCGAGCCTTCGCGCGGTCTCGCGCGTCCGCGAGGCCGGCACGTTCGAGCGCCCGCGCGAGCGGCGCATCGACGACGCGATGGATGCCGTAGAAGTGCCGCAAGTACTCGCGGTACCTGTCTCGCGAAGCGAAGAATCCGCGTCGCGCCACGACTGCCTCGGTCGCCTCGTGCTCGGCGCGCGTTCTCTCGCGGAGAAGCGCGGAGATCCCGTGTCCATCCTTCACGCCGCGGTTCACGCCTCGGATTTTAGCGCGCGCAGCGGGCGGGGGTACCTCCGGCCGCTTCCCGCGACCCTCCCGGTCGCGTATCCTGCGCGCAGTGAAGAGCTCCGACGGGCCCGTCGTCGCGTCCGTGGTCGCGGATGCGGTCCCCGTGCTGCTCGCCTACGTCGACAGGGACGAGCGCTATCGCTTCGCCAATGCGGCGTATCGCGCCTGGATTGGCTCCGACGAGCCGATCGTGGGTCGAACCGTGCGGGAGGTGCTCGGCGAGGACGCTTATGCCGTCGTCCGGCCGCGCATGGCCGTCGCGCTCGCCGGTGAAGAGGTGCGCTGGGACGCCGAGCTTCGATACGCCAGCGGCATCACGCGATGGGTCGACGCACGCTACCTGCCGCAACGGAACGAGGCGGGCGAGGTGGACGGCTTCGTCGCGGCCGTGCTCGACGTGGGGGAGCGCCGCCGCGCAGAGGAGGCGCTCCGGGGCGCGACCGTCGAGGCGAAGCTCGCGGCCGACCGGCTCCGGGTCCTTGCCGAGGCGTCGCGCGCGTTCGCCGACGTGCAGAGCGACGCGCAGTCCGTGGCGGAGACCGTCGCCGAGCACTTGATGGTCGGCGTCGGCGACTCGTGCACCGTCCTACTCCTCACGCCGCGCCGCGACGAGCTCGTCCCGACGGCGATCCGCCATCGTCACGCCGACGTCGCGGAGGCGATCGGCGCGCTGCTCGCCGCGTCGCCCGTGAAAGTGGAGGGGACGCTCTCCGGGACCGTCGCGACGTCGGGCGAAGCGGTGCGCATTCCCGTCGTCGACCAGGAGCGGCTGCTCGCGAACGCGCTGCCGGGGCACCGCGAGCACGTGGTCCGCTACCCGCTCTACAGCCTCATGTGCGTCCCGCTCAGGGCCCGCGGCGAGGTGCTCGGCGTGGTGACGACCACGCGTACGACGGCAGGGGCGCCGTACACGGAGGCCGACCAGGCGCTCGTCCAAGACGTCGCGGACCGCGCGGCGCTCGCCATCGCGCATGCGCGTGCGTACGAGGCGGAGCGCGCGGCTGTGCAGCAGCTCACGAAGCTCGAGCGGCTCGCGCGCCTGCTCGCAAGCGCGGTGACCCTCGAAGACGTCGGGCAGCGCATGGTGCACGAAGGCACCGAGGCCGTGTCCGCGATCTCCGCGGTGCTCTACGTCGTGCAGCCGGATGGCTCCCTCGTGCTCTCCGCGCACCACGGCATTCCACCGGAGCTCGCCGCCGCCGTCGCCCACCTCGGGAAAGACTCCGACAGCCCAGGCGCGCTCGTCGTCCGCACCGCGCAGCCGCTCTGGATCGAGAGCTTCGACCAGTACCGCGAGCGGTGGCCGGCCACGGCGGCGCACAGCGACGCCGCGGGTCGCCACAACGCGTTCGCCGTGCTGCCTCTCGTCTCCGAGGGCGAGTGCTTCGGCGTCGTTTCGTTCGGGTACGCCGGCGTGCACGTGTTCACGCCGGCCGAGCGCGCGTTTCTCGGCATGCTCGCGTACCACGCGGCGCACTGTGTGTTCCGCGCACGGCTGCTCGCGCGCGCCGAGGAGGCGGCCAAGCGCGCGGAGGAAGCAAGCCGCCTGAAGGGCGAGTTCCTCGCGACGGTCTCGCACGAGCTCCGCACCCCGCTCTCCGCGATTCTCGGATGGTCGTCGATGCTCGCCTCGCGCGCGAACGACCCTGCGGCCGTGACGGGCGGTCTCGCCGTGATCGATCGCAACGCGCGAGCCCAGCTGCGTCTCGTGGAAGACATCCTCGACGTCTCGCGCATCGAACGAGGGCAGCTCCGTCTCGACACCACCGTCGTCGAGCTCGAACCGCTCGTACGGGATGTCCTCGAGTCGCTGCGGCCGGCGACGGCGGCGAAGCAGATCGACGTGCGGCTTTCGCCCTGCGATGCGCCGTGCCGCGTGCTCGCCGACCCCGAGCGCCTCCGGCAGATCGTCTGGAACCTCGTCTCGAACGCCGTGAAGTTCTCCGACGTGGGCGGACGCATCGACCTGACACTCGAGCAGGCGGGCGCGCGCGTGTCCGTCGTCGTGCGGGACGAGGGGAGGGGCATCGAACCGAGCTTCCTCCCGCACGTCTTCGAGCCGTTCCGGCAGGCGGATGGGACGAGCACGCGTGCGACGGGCGGGCTGGGGCTCGGGCTCAGCGTCGTGAAGCACCTCGTCGAGCTCCATGGCGGCGTCGTCACCGCCGAGAGCGCGGGACCAGGGTGCGGCGCGACGTTCACGGTGATCTTTCCGGTCAATCCGTTCACGGTCGCGCTTCGCGAAGCACGCGCAAGCCTGGCGCCCGACCGCGCGCCTCCGTCTTCGTCTGCCTCGCTCGCGGCGTCGCGACCCACGCCGGACCTCGCGCTCCGCGGCCGGCGCGTGCTGGTCGTCGAAGACGAAGACGACGCGCGCGAGCTGATCTCCGTCGTCCTCAGCTCCGCGGGCGCGGTCGTGAGCGCCGCCGAATCGGCCGACGCGGCGCTCGAAGAGCTCGAGCACTTCGCGCCGGACGTCGTCGTCAGCGACATCGGGATGCCACGGCGTGATGGCTACTGGCTCGTCGGCGAGCTCCATCGCATTCGCGCCGATCTGCCCGTCATCGCGCTCACCGCTTTTGCGCGCCGCGAAGACGTCGCGCGCGCGCACGCCGCGGGCTTCGCCGCGCATGTCGCGAAGCCCGTCGAGCCGGCGACGCTGATCGACGCCGTGGTGCGAGCTCGCCAGGCTACCTGACGCGTCAGAGGCCGGGGACCGCGGGAACGGCCCGGAGGTCGGGCATCGTCGGCGCCTCGGAGAGGAGCGCGAGGAACCCGTCCTCGGAGAGGCTCGCCGCGTCGAGGATGCCGTCGAGTACGTCCGGCGAGAGAACCAGCACGTCGGGGACCAGCACGAAGCGGGTCCCGCGCTTCAACAGCGTGCACCCCTTGCTCGTCTCCGCGACCCAGAAGCCGGCCATGCGAAGCGCGTCGATGCATTCGTTCGCGGAGATCACGAGATCCTTCATGCCTTCCTCTCTTCCGTTGCCGACGTCGGGCGCGACCCCGCAGCGCGCCCCCGCGAGCTCACACGAGGCGCTCACGCAGCCCGTTCGTAGATGCGCACGCGTCGCGAGCCGACGCGCAAGGTGCCGATGGGCGTGCAACCTTCGCGCAGCGGCATGTGCGCCGCGAACGGCGACATGAGGTGCCTCGCGATCTGCGGATCGCGATAGAGCTGGCCGCAGGTCCCGCGGTCGAGCACGACCTCGAGCTCGCACGGGAGGTGCTCGCCGTGGAGCACCTCGACGGACGCGCAGAGCGCGTCGAACACTGCCGGGCGCCGCCCCGGAGGCACGGGACGCGCGGGCGGCGACGGCACGCGCACCGTCGGCGGCTCCGGCTCGTCGACACACACGTCGGGCACGTGCGCCGGGGCGACGTGCAGCATCGGCGGCCTGCGGCGCGAGAGCCGTGCACCCGGGCGCGGCTGGCGCCAGCGGATGGCGTGTCTCGTCTCGTTCGTCGCGCTTCGCCTCGGATCGGCCATGGCTTCTCGTCCTCGCTCCCGTTGCCGCAAGAAGCGCAAGCAGCGCGCGTGCCCGAGCTCAGACCGCGACGTCGGCGACGCGATCGATGAGGCCGAGCAGCGTGTCGAGGCGGAGCGGCTTCGTCACCGCTTCACACGCGATCTTCGAGACGTCGGAAGCGCCAGAAAGAACGACGACGTGCACGTTCGCGAGCTCCGGTCGGGCTTTCACCTCGGCGAGGAAAGCGCGCCCGTCCATCTCGGGCATGTTGAGGTCGAGCAGCACGAGGTCTGGCGGGTCGGCGAGCGCCGCGGCCAGCGCGTCTTTGCCGTTCTTTGCGCAGCGAACGACGTGACCTTCTTCTTCGAGGATGTCGCGCATGGTGTCGACGGTGTCCTGATCGTCGTCGACGACGAGGACCGTGGCACGGTGGCTCATGTGGCTCTCCGGTGGCGCGATGCGGGGCATCTGGTGTCGGTCTCGGAAGGGGGTGCGTGACGCGTTCGCACATGGATCAGCAAAGAGCGATCCGCGGCCGCTAGCGCTCACGACGGCGAGCGCTCGTCGAGAGCGCGACCGAGGACCGCGGGCACAAGGCCACGTTGACCGTACGTGGTCCGCAGCGAACCATTCTGCCATCGGCACTCGCGTGGCGCGCCCCCCGGAAAAAACTCGGTCCGGCCCCTCACGTTCGAGCGGCCGTCGTCGTGCTGCGCCCGCGGTGCCGAGCGCGACGATCCTTCTCGTCGACGATCATCCGCCGAACCTCATGGCGCTCGAGGCCATCCTCGAGCCGCTCGGCGAGCGATTGCTCCGCGCAACGTCCGGGACGGAAGCGGTGGAGCTCGCGAGGCACGAAGACCTCGCGCTCGTCCTCCTCGACTTGCAGATGCCGGAGCTCGATGGCCTCGAGACGGCCGCCCTGCTCAAGAAGATCGAACGCTCGCATGCGGTTCCGATCATCATCCTCACCGCGAACGAGCCTTCGCGCGCGACGGTTGCGCGTGGCTACGCGAGCGGCGCCGTCGACCTCTTGTACAAGCCGCTCGACCCCGACGTGCTGCGCTCCAAGGTGTCCGTCTTCGTCGACCTCTACAAGCAACGAAACGCGCCCGGCAGCGACCCGAAGTTGCTGCCGCGTGACGACTCGTCTTCACGCGTGAGCGAGCGCCTCCTCGCGGCTGCGCCGGTCGAGGACCAATCGGACACGGTCGAAGCCCTCGTCCGCATTCACACGGCGCTGAACGAGGACCTCGACGTCGAACGCATCGCGCAGCGCCTCGTCGACGAGACGACGTCGCACACGTCGGCGCGCGCGGGTGCCTTCCACTACTCCGCGCGGGGTGCGATGCACGTGGCCTTCTCCGGCGCGATGCGCGCGGAGCTCACCGCGCTCGGCCCGGGGTCCCCGCTGCTCACGCGCGTCTTCGGCGGGATCGGCGCGGTGCGCATCGACGACGTGGCCCGCGAGCAGGCGAAGGCTCCGGCCGGCGTGCGCAGCCTCCTCGCCGTTCCGGTGATCGCGCGTACCGGCGCGGTCGCGGGGGCCCTCGTTCTGGTGAACGAGCGTCCACGCGCGTTCGACGATCACGACGAAGAGCTCGCAGCGGTCACTGCGCGACACGCCGGAGCTGCCCTGGAGAATGCGCGCCTCTTCGAGGAGATGCGCGACGCGAGACGCCGCGCCGAGCTCGCCGAGCTCGAGCTCCGCGCGGGCGAGGCACGGATGCGGCTCGCGCTCGACTCCGCGGGGCTCGGGACCTGGGACTACAACCCGATGACCGGTGCGCTGCGATGGGACGACCGTAGCCGGGCGCTCTTCGGTCTCGATCCGCAAGCACCCGTCAGCTACACGGTCTTCCTCTCGCGGATCCACCCAGAGGATCGCGCACGCGTGGACGCTGCCGTGAAGCACGCGCTCGATCCGTCGAGCGACGGCTCGTACGAATGCGAGCACCGTGCAATCGCGCCCGACGGCTCGATGCGGTGGATTGCTTCGCGCGGCCAAGCGTTCGTCGAGAACGGGCGGCCGGTGCGCTTCATCGGCGTGATGCGCGACGTCTCCGCGAAGCGGGCTGTCGAAGAAGAGCGCGCCGCGCTGCTCGACCGCGAGCGCGCTGCACGGGCCGAAGCCGAAAGTGCACGTGCTCGGGCCGAAGCCGCGAGCCGCGCGAAAGACGAGTTCCTCGCGACCGTCTCGCACGAGCTCAGGAACCCGCTGAACGCCATCCTGGGGTGGTCGCGCGTCCTCCTCGACGAATCCGCAGAGCTCCCGTCGGCGCAGCAGCGGAAGGGCCTCGAGGTCATCGCGCGCAACGCCAAGGCCCAGGTGCAGCTCGTCGAGGACATCCTCGAGGTCTCCCGGATCATCACCGGCAAGCTTCGGTTGTCGACGGGCCCCGTCGAGGTGAAGGGCGTCGTCGAAGCGGCGGTCGACACCGTTCGCGCCGCGGCGCAGGCGAAGGGGGTCGTCATCGAGACCTCTTTCCGCGCCCTGCCCGATTGGATCATCGCGGACGAAGATCGGATCCAGCAGGTCTTGTGGAACCTCCTCACGAACGCGGTGAAGTTCACGCCGAAGGGTGGACGCGTGCAGCTCGCCGCGCATAGCCGCGAGGAGGAGGTCGAGATCATCGTCACCGACTCGGGCGAGGGGATCCCGAAGGACTTCCTGCCGTTCGTGTTCGACAGGTTCCGGCAGGCCGACGGCTCGACCACGCGCCTTCATGGCGGGCTCGGGCTGGGGCTCGCCATCGCGCGCCATCTCGTCGAGCTCCATGGCGGGACCATCCGGGCCGACAGCGAAGGGAAGGGCAAGGGAGCGGTCTTCACCGTCCGTCTGCCGTTCCAGGCCGTGCCGCAGTCGGAAGCGGGTTCGACGCGCGTGCCCGCAGCGGCTCGGACGGCGCCGCAGATCGGCGCCGACGCGCCGCTCGCCGAGGTGCACGTGCTCATCCTGGACGACGAGGAAGACATGCGCGAGCTCATCGCGATGATCCTCGAGCATGCGGGTGCGAAGGTGACGCGCGCTCCGACCGTGGAAGCGGCGCTCCAGGCGCTCGCGTCGGACTGCCCGCACGTCGCCGTGTCCGACCTCGCGATGCCGGGCGAAGACGGCTACGACTTCGTGCGCCGCGTTCGCGCGAGCGAGCATGCCCACGTGCGCACGGTGCCGCTCGTCGCGATGACCGCCTACGCGCGTGCCGAAGACCGCCACCGCGTCCTCGAAGCCGGCTTCCAGCGGCACGTCGCGAAGCCGATCGAGCCGGCGGAGCTCGTCGCTGCGCTGGCAGAGATCGCGAGCGGACCCCGCGCGGTCACGTCTTGATCGTCCTCTCGGCAGACGTATGGGACGCCAGCGTCGCTGCGGCAGGCATACGCGTGGCACGCACTGCCGTGAGAGTCTAGAAGCGACGAATGGCCTTCGCATACGGCGACAAGCTGGTCGAGATCGCAGCGGATCTCGTTCCGCTCGCGGCCGAGGGTTGCACCATCGATCTCTTCGGCGTGCGCGGCCGCGAGTGCGTCGCGGCGACCCACGTCCAGCCCGGCGTCGCCAAGCGGCTCCGCACGGTCGATGGACGCGCCGGCTTCGTGGCGCAGGCGCGAGCGAGCATCGTCATCGACGACGCGCCCGTCGGCGAGGTCATCGCATGGTGCTCGCGCACGCTCTCGCCGCTCGAGGAAGCGCTCGTGTGCGCGGCCGCTGCGCAGGCGCGCGCGGTGCTCGAAGCGCACGAAGCCTCGCGCCGTGCAGACGAAGCGGAAGCGTCGCGGCGTGCGCTGCTCGCGATGGTCGGCCACGAGGTCCGCGCGCCGCTGCAGGCGGCGACGATCGGCCTCGAGCTCGTGCAGATGCGTGTGCAGGATGCCGCCGACGACGTCCCGCGCGCGTGGCTCACCGAACGCTGCGAGCGACTCGCCCGCACGCTCGCACGCCTGCGTGACGTCGCCGATCGGCTGCTCGACGTGTCGGTCGCCGAGGGCGGCGCTCTGCGCGTCGAACCGACCGAGGGTGACCTCCGCCAGATCGCGCTCTCCGTCATCGCGAGCATGCAAGACGAGGTCGCTTGGGCGGGCTGCACGGTCGACGTCGAAGTCCGCCCGCGCGACGCGGCTCTCGTCGGCGCGTGGGATCGCGTGCACCTCGAGACGATGCTCCAGAACCTGCTCTCGAACGCGATCAAGTTCGGGGCCGGGCAGCCGGTCGTGGTCGTTCTCGAAGGACGCGAAGAAGACGTTCGCGTCACCGTGCGTGACCGCGGCCCGGGCCTCGCGCCGGCCGACCTCCCGCACGTGTTCGACGCGTTCTATCGCGGGTCTGCATCCGCAAACCTCCCAGGGCTCGGGGTCGGCCTCGCCATCGTCCGCCGCCTCGCAGAAGCCCACGGCGGCAGAGTCTCTTGCGAGCCGGCACAGCGGGGCGGCGCTTCGTTCACCGTCACCCTGCCGCGCGTCAGCGGCGTCACGGATCCGGGCCGAGGACCTTCTCGATCGCGAGCCGGAGCCGATCCACAGTGAACGGCTTCACGAGCAGCGCGTCGTAGCGCGGCGCGTTCGCGGGGATGCTCATCGGCGCGGCGGTCATCAGGATCACGCGCAAGCCGGCGTACTCGGGGCGCTCGCGGATCTCACGAAGCGTCTGGATGCCGTCTTTCACCGGCATCATGAAGTCGAGAAGCACGACGTCCGGCCGCGACTGACCGAGGACGTCGAGCGCACGGGCGCCATTCTCCGCGCTGAGAGCGGTGTGACCGTCCCACGTGAGGAGCTCGACGATCGTCTCCACGATCGTGCGCTCGTCGTCTACGACCAGAATCGTCGTCATGTGGGTCGTCTCAGCGACCCTTCTTCGGGCGCTTGTGCGACGGCTTGCGCGACGTCGACGGACGCGCGCGTTTCCCGATCCGCTCGCGCGCTGCCGACGCAGGAACCCCGGGCGCGTTCCCACGCGCCAGGCTCGACTCCGACGCGCCGAACGGCGCCAGCAGCCGCACGCCGGTGTCCGCGATTTCGTACTGCCACAGCTTTCGGTCCGGCTCCGCGTCGCGCGTCTTCATGACGGAGACGAGGCGGAGGAGCTCGCCGTCGCGCTCGAGGTGCCGCAGGAAGACGATGTTGTGGAACAGCGCGGAGACGTTTCGCGTCGGGATCTCGACCTCTTGGTCGTAGAGCTCGCGCGTCTCGTCCGAGATGAGCGTCGTGACGCCCATCTCGACGAGGGCATCGGTCACGGCGGAGAACACGCTCGCGATGCGCTCCGGGTAAGGCGACGAGCGGAAACCGACGAACCCGTCGATGAAGAGGCGACGCACCTTCTTCTCGCGGACGATCCGGAGGAGGTCATCGACGAGGATGTCGAGGTGCGGCTCGGCCGCGCGGTACCACTTCACGGCGAGGCGCCCGCCCTCCACGTGCTCCGAGAGACGCATGCCGAGGCGGTCGCCCTTCGCGAGCACGGCCGGCGGCGGCTCGTAGAAGCCGAAGTGCAGCCCGGTCTCGCCGAGCTCGGCGCCGGCCGCGAGGAAGTGAAGCCCGAGGATGGTCTTCCCGGTGCCGGAAGAGCCGAGGACAAGCGTGGTCGACCCACCGACGATGCCCCCTCCCATGACGGCATCGAGCTTCGGTACGCCCGTCGTGAGCTTCTCGTGGCGCGGCGTCTTGCCGTCGATCTCGAGCTGCAGCTCCATGCGCGGATACACGTCGAGCCCATCGGGCGTGATGCGATAGACGTGCTGCCCTTCGATGAAGGCGCTGCCGCGGAGCTTCGTGACGGCGAGGTGGCGCAGGTGCCGCATGCGGATGCGCTCGCTCGTGAGCTCGATGATCCCATCGACCATCGTGTGCTCGGGAGCGACCTCGAGGCCGATGGCCGCGCTCGTGAGGAACAGCACCGTGCACCCGAACGCGGCGACCCACGACTGGAGATCACCGATGAACTGCTTGTAGTCGATGGGTGACTTGGCGAGCTGTCCCGCCGTCACCATCCCATCGATGACCAGCAGCGTCGCCTTGTGGTCGCGAACGACGCCACGCAAGAGCTGCAGGAACTCTTTGAGGCCGCCCTCGGTGATGGCCGCGAGCCCGTTCAGGTACGTGACCGACGTTCCGACGGCGCGCTCGTCGAAGTAGCTCATGCCGCGGAGCTGCGCGAGCATCCTCTCGTGCGTCTCCGCGAGAAGCGTCGCGTACACGACGCGCCCTCCGCTCGCGACGTGCCCGTACGCAATCTGGTTCGAGAGGATCGTCTTCCCGGCGCCGGGCTTGCCCGAGACGATGTAGATCCCGCCCCGAAAGATCCCGCCGTCGAGAATGGTGTCGAGACCGACGACACCGGTGCGCATCCGTTCGAGCTGGCCGTCTTCTGAGCTCATCGCGCTCTCTCGTGCTCCTCGATTCGCGACTTTCGCGCACCGCCGCCGCCGCGTCACCGAAAGACGTTCGAGGCGCGTGACCATCGCACGTGCCGTGTCTCCTCGACATCCTCAAAGGGGCCGCACCGCCCGCGCGTGCCGCCGCCGTCGCGGGCGCGGGTGGGCACCGGTCGTGCATCGGAGCCCCGCCGGACCATGACAGAAGCAGCCCTTGCTTTCGATCACCACGCGCACGTCGCGCACGAGGAGAACGCCTTCCGCGCGAAGATCCTCCTCGCCATGCGCGATCTCCGCGCGCGCGAGCGCCGCGCGAGCAGCCCGGACCTCGTTCTCGGCGTGGCCGCCAACGACCCCGCGCCGGACGAGACCGAGCGCCCGAAGGTGCCGCTGCGCGTTCCTGCTACGCCACAGCGCGTCGACGATCCCACGCCGCCGGCGCCGCCCTCTCGCGAGCCGGAAGAACCGGATCACACGCCGGTCGAAGGACCCTGAGCGCACGCGCCCGACCGGGCGTGGCATGACGAGAGCGTCCCGGCCGCCGCGCCGGGGCGCTTTTTTCATTTCGCCCGCGGAGCGCGCTCGCTTCGCGCGCTTCCCGCGCGGCGCACAAAACACGCGAGGCCCGAGACGTCGGGGAACGACGTCTCGGGCCTCGCGCGTCCCTTCCGGGAGACGTGGTCAGGAGCGGCTGTCGCCGCTCTGGTCGCCCTGACCCTGCGACGCCTGCTGCGTCCCCTCGCTCGGCCGACGGCGAACGCCACCGCGGCGAACGTGCGGGGCCATGCCGCCCTTGCGACCGGCGACGCGCGCCTCCTCGCTGCTGAACTGGTGCGCGGTGCCGGCCGAGTGAGCCGCCTTGCCGCCCTTGCTGGCAATCTCTTTCACGCGGTCACGGTCCATCGCCGCGAAGCCGCGCCGACGCCGGGGCTGCTCGCCCTGAACCGTCTGCGTCGCTGCCTCCGAAGCCGCGGGCGCTCCCTGCGTGTTCTCGGCCGTCGTCTCGTTCTGCGTGTTCTCTCCGGACGACTGCTCCGTGCCGCCCGCGTTGTTCTCGTCGGCGATCATCATGACCTGATCTCCTGCGGCGCCGCATGTTGCGGGTCACCGGCTCTTTGGGTTTCGATGTGTGGGTACGTAGCGATGGTCGTGCCATTGACCACGGCCGCAAAAGAACGCCGTGAGCGGCGCCGTTTCGTGACATGCCGCAACACTCGTGGCGCGGTGTCGCCACCCGGTGGAGCTCGAAGTCGCGCGTTAGCGCGAGCGTAACGGTCAAAGCCGGCGCAGGGCCGCAACCGACCGTTCACACGTGACGAAGCGAATGCTTGCGCTGTGCACGTAAGTGCCCGTTCGGTGCGTCGCGCCACGTACCAGGCGCGGAGACGTCGGGGTCAGAGCGCGGCGAGGATCGCGGCCGCCATCTCTTCGAGGGGCACTTCTGCGTTCGCGAGGCCGTTCGCAGCGACCGCGCGAGGCATGCCGTGGACGACGCAGGTGCTCGCGTGCTCGACGAGGACGCGGCCACCCGCGGCGCGAATCGCGCGCGCGCCATGGAGGCCGTCCTCGCCCATGCCGGTCAGCACCACGGCGAGCGCTCGGTCCTTGAGCACGCGCGCGGCGCTCTCGAACAGAGTGTCGACGCTCGGACGGTGCAGCGCTTCGACGGGTTTCACGTCGAGCGCGGCGGCCAGAGCTCCGGCAGCGTTCCGCTCGACGCGCAGATGAATGCCCGCGCGAGCGACGACGACGCGCCCGGCCTCGAGCGTCATCCCTTCTTTCGCTTCGAGCACTTCCAGCGCGCAGTCGCCGTCGAGTCGTCGCGCGTACGCGTCCGTGTAGCCGGCCGGCATGTGCAGGACGACGGCGATGGGGATCGGCATGTCGCTCGGAAAGCGCGTAAGCACCTGCGCAACCGCGCGTGGCCCGCCCGTCGATGCGCCGATGACGAGGACGGACGTGCGCGTCGGCGTCGGCGCGATGCTCTCCGGCGCCGGCGCGTCGCCGGTGGACCTCTGCGAGGACGGCGCGGCTGGCACCGGGCTCGGCGCGCTCGCGGCGAGGAGCACCTTGTGCACCAGCTCGTCGCCGAGCTCGTAGAGGCGGTCGGTCGCGAGCGCGGTCGGCTTGTGCACGACGTCGAACGCGCCTGCGCGCAGCGCCGCGACGCCGAGAGCGCTGTCGGCGTCCGACATCGTGACCACCACCACGCGCGGCGGCGACGGCATCGTGCGGATCGCTTCGAGGACGCCGAGGCCGTCGAGCTGCGGCATGACGAGGTCGAGCGTGACGACGTCCGGCTGCAACGCGGCGATCTTCTCGAGCGCGTCCAGCCCGTCGCGCGCGATGTCGACGACGTCGATGCGCGCATCGGCGGCGAGCGTCTGGCGAAGGACCTTCCGCGCGAACGCCGAGTCGTCCGCCACGAGCACGCGCGTGCGCCGTGTCATGCGCCCTCCGCGCTGCGGAGGCCGTACAGGAATGCGCCGCCACGCTCTTCGCAGTGGAGGATGGTTCCGAACCGGAGGAGAGACTCCGACGCGCCGATGACCAGGCGTCCGTCGGGCCGACGGAGGACGCCGGCGAGGCTGCGGACCACACGCTTCACCGTCTCGTCCGTGAAGTAGATGAGCACGTTGCGGCACAGCACGACTTCGAACGCGCCTTGCGCAGCGACGGCGGCGTGATCGAGCAGGTTCAGCTGCCGCCATTCGATCGGGCCCAAGGCCGCGCGGTCGACGCGAGCCGTGCTGCCTTCCCGCACCGTGTATCGCCGGATGATGTCGCGGAGCTCCTGCGTCGTGTCGTCTTCCTCGGCCGGCGTGTCGATGAGGCGAAGCGCTCGCCCTCCGTACACGCCGGCGCGCGCACGTGCGAGGGAGCGCTCGCTCAGGTCCGTCGCTACGATTGTCGTCGCCTCGCGGAGGCCGGCCTCGGTGAGGAGCATGGCAATCGAGTAGGGCTCCTCGCCGGTCGCGCAGCCGGCCGACCAGATGCGCGCCTTGCCTCGCCGCTTCACGGCGGGCGCGACGACATGCGTGATCGCAGCACGAAGCGCGTCGAGCTCGCGGAAGAAGTACGTCTCGCCGACGACGAGCGCGTCGGCGAGCGCATCGAGCTCGCTCTGCGCCGCGGGGTCGTAGCGGAGGTAGTAGTAGTAGTCGAGCCCGCTCTCGAAGCCCGCTTCGCCCATGCGCATGATCAGCTTGTCGACGAAGAGCGACGTGTCGTCGATGCCGTAGTGCAACCCGAGGCGTTCCTCGACGAGCGCGCCGAGGATCGCGATGACTTGAGGCGAGAGGGGAGTCATCCCGGGCGCGCGACCGCCGCGCAGATGCGGCGTACATCCGGATCCGGGTCGGCCGACCCCGCACGGAGAAGCGCCTCGCGGGCTTCGGCCGTTCCGAGAGCGGCCAGCGCGGAAGCTGCCGCGCGGCGGGCGTGGACGTTGTCCGATGTGAGCACGGAAGCGATGGCGGCCTGGCTGCTCGGCCGGCGCATCCGCATGAGCGCGTCGACGAGCAGCCCCGACCGCTCTGCATCGGCACTCTCGAACGCGACAAGCACGCCGTCGACGCGTTCGTCGGCCGCGACGGCGAGGGCCTCCAGTACGCGTTCGCGCACCGTCGGATTGGCGAGATGCTCGATCAGCGCGGCGGTGGTGTCGCTGCCCGCGCGCGTCGACAGGTACCCGATCGCGGCGCTACGCACCGCTTCGTCCGGATCGGAGACGGCGTGCGAGAGCGTGGGCACCACGTCGACGCAGTCGAACTCCGAAAGGGCACCGATTGCCACGAGGCGAGTCGCCGAATCGGGTGCAGACGCGGCCTCGCGCAGGATGGGGATGGCCGCCGCGTCGCGCGCGATGCCGAGCCCGAGCAGCGCAGCGCGGCGCATGTCGGGATCCGTCGAACGTGCGGCCTCGGCGAGCGCACCGGAGGCGCGCTCGTTTTTCATGTGCGCGAGCGCCTCGACGGCGGCGACGCGGACCTGCCCGCTGCCGTCGGCCATCAGCGCGATGACTTCGTCGGCAGCCTCGGCGACGGACAAGCGGCCGAGCGACTGGCACGCGTAGTACCGGACCCACGCGTCGGGATCGCCGAGCGCGGCGCGCAGCGCTGCGACGACGGCCGGCTCGTTGCTCGTCTGGCCGAGCGCACGCATGACCGCGGCGCGCGTACGCGGAGATTCGTGGTCGATCGCGGTGAGCAGCGCGGCCGTCGCTTTCGGGTCGTCGACGAGCGGCAAACCGTAAATCGCGGCCTCGCGAATCTTCTCGTCGTCCTCGCGCATCGCCTCGACGAGGACGTCGAGCCCTTCGGGGTACCCGAAATACGAGATGATGCGCAGCGCGGCGCGCCGGGTGCGGACATCGTTCGTTCGCGCCTGCTCGAGCGCGAGGCGCTTCGTCTCGAGGCTTCCGAGCGACTGGATCGCGGCGGCAGCCGATTGAGAGACGCGGCCATCTCGGTCGCCGATCAGCCGGAAGAGGGAGGTCACCGCGGCCGGGTTGCCGATTCGTGCGAGCGCCTCGCAGGCACGTACGCGTACGTCGGGATCGCCGTCGTCGAGGCACGCCACCAGATCGTCGATGTCGCCGCTCGCGTAGCCGACGATTGGCAGGAGGCGAAGCCGCTCGGCGCTCCCGCCTTCGCGGATCGCTGCGAGCAGACGCGGAGTGGCGCGCGGGCCGAGGCGCCGCAGAGCGTCTGCCGCGGCGTTGCAGACCGGAGGCTCGTGCATGACGAGCGCGATCAGCTGCGCGATCGCGAGGTCCGACCCGAGCCAGCCGAGCACCCGCGCGATGGCCGCGAGCTCGGACGGAGCGACGCCGGGGATCGACTCGACGATGCGTGCGCTGGCCGCTTCGGCGTCGGCGTGCTCGAGCGCGCGACGGATCACTTCCGTGTCTCCGAACTTGCTCTCGTAGCGCTCACGGAGCTCGGCCAGTGCGACCGCGGCGGTCCGTGTGATCGTGATGGTCGTCCGCACGAGGAGCGTTGCAAGCGGCTTCACCGCGCTCTCGTGGCCCGTGCGTCCGAGCGCGCGGACGGCCTCCGGCGCGTACAGCGGATCGGCCAGGAGCGCGGTGAGCGGTGCGACCGCGCGCGCGTCGCCCGTACGGCCGAGCGCGTCGATCGCCGGGAACGTGCGGAAGAAGTGTCGTGATTCGACCGCGTGGATCAGCGCGTCCACCGTGCTCGGGCCGGCGATGCGCCCGAGAGCTTCGATGGCAGCGACGGCGACGTTGTCGTCCTCGTGCTTCGCCAGATGCGAGAGCGCCTCGACTGCATTGGAAGCGCGGCGCCGGCCGAGGACCTGCACCGCATCGCACACGATGGGTGGAGCATCGCTCTTCGCGAGCTCCAGCATGCGCGGCGCGACGTCGGCGCGCGACGCGACGAGCGCATCGACGGTCGCCGCGAGGCGCGCCTCGTGGTCGCGCTTCTCGAGCAGGATACGGCAAAGCCCCTCGACGGCGAGATCTCCGACGCTCGCGAGGGCAGCGACGACCGCGCGGCGCACCGCCCAGCTCGGATCGTCCAGGAGACCGAGCAGAGGCTCGACGCCTTCGCCGCCGGCGCGCGCGAGCGCCTCGACGCGGGACACGCGAGCGCGGTCTTCCGGCGAGAGAACGAGCGGCGGCGCGAGCGATGCGGGGCCAGGCGCGCTCACGGTGTCGCCTCGCCCACGTCGTCGGTATCGCCGAGCTGGTCGGCGAGCCGCGTGAAAGTCTCACTCATGTGACGGAGCTCGGCGGCCGTCGACGTCGCGGCGCGTAGCTGCTGCGTCACGGCGGTCGCGATCTGGCGCGTCTGCTGGCGCACCTCGTCGGTCGCGCGCGCGATCTGCTCCGTCGCGGTCACCTGCTCGCCGCCGCTCGACGCGAGCTGGGCGGTCGTTTCGAGCTGCCTCGCGATCGCCGCGCCCGTCGCGGTGACCACGCCCGCCTGCTCGTCGATGGAGCGCGACGTGTGCTTCGCGATCCGGCGCATCTCCTCGGTGCGTTGCACGAGATGGCTCGTCGCCTTCGTTTGCTCCTGCGTCGCGTTCGTGAGCTCGGACGCCGCTTTCGCGACCTGTCGGGCAGTGAGCTCGAGCTGCTTCGTGCCGCGGCTCTGCTCGACGAGCGCCTTTGCTGCGAGCGCGCTCTGCTTGCGGACATCGTCGATCGCACGCGCCACCTCGGCGGCGCCCTTCGCCTGCTCGGCGAGGCCGCCGACCGTGCGCTTCGTCGCCTCTTGGACTTCCTGGGCGAGCGTGCCGACCGCCGCCATCGTCTTCGCCTGATCGACGAGCGCATTGCTCGTCTGCTGAACCGTGTTCCGCATCTGCACCGTCGCGCGTGAGAGCTGCGTCGCGGCGGTCGCCTGTTCTTGCGATGCACGTGCGACCTGCTCGATGCCGCTCGCGACGGTCGCGTTCGACTTGACGATGTCACGCATCGCACGGGCCTGATCGCTCGTTGCTTCCGTCGTCTGTTTCGCCATGACGCGCATCTGCGCGGCACCTTGCGAGAGGGCCTGCGCCGCCGTCGTCTGCTCGGCGGCGGCCACGACGACGGCGCGGCTCTGCTCGGAGACCTGCCCGATGCTGCTCGCGAGCGTCTGCGTCGCCGAGACCTGCCCCTGCATCGCGCGCGAGACTTCGCGGACCGTGCCGCCGAGCCCTTCGACGCCGTGGAGGATCGTGCCGAGCGCGCGCTCCGCGTCGGCCGCGAGACGCGCGCCGTCTTCCGCGATCTTGCTCCCCTCCGAGGTCGCCGCCGCAGCGTCACGGGCCGTCGACTGCAGCCCGCGGACGATCTTCGCGATCTCGGTGCTCGCCGCGCTCGCGCGGTCGGACAGCGCGCGAATCTCTTCGGCGACCACCGCGAAGCCGCGGCCGTGCTCGCCGGCGCGCGCGGCCTCGATGCTCGCGTTCAGCGAAAGGAGGTTCGTGCGGTCGGCAATGAGGTTGATCGCAGCCACGATGTCTCCGATCTCCTCGGCGCGGCGGCCCATCTCCTTCATGACCTGCGATGCATCGGAGATCGATTGCCCGATCTTGCCGAAGCCCGCGATGGACTTCCCGACGGTCGCGCCGCCTTCGCGCGCGATGTCGATGACGCGATCGGCCTGCCCGCGCGCGTCTTCGGCGAGCTGGGCGACGCGTCGCGTGCTCGCGTCGAGCTCGCCCGCGGCGGTTGCGCTCGTCGTGGCGAGCTGCGTGATGTGCTCGGCGCTGCGCGTGATGCTCACGGCGGAGCGTGCGACCTGTTCGATCGACGTCGCGGTGCCGTCGATCGTGGCCGCATTCTTCTCCGCGGTGGCGGCGACCTCTTCGACCGCAGCGGCGACGGCGGTGGACGCCGCGGCCGCGTCCCGCGTGACGCTCTCGAGCTGGCGCGCCTGGTCGGCGACGACGCGGTTCGAGCGCGCGAGCTCCTCGATCGTCGCCGCCGTTTCCTCGACATTCGCCGCCATCTCCGTCGCGTTCTGCGCGAGCTGCGTCATGGCCGCATCGCTCGCCGCCACGGTCGCGGCGAGGCCGCCCATCCGTGCGCCGACGTCCTGCGCATCCGCAGCGAGGCGGCTCGTGCCCTTCGCCATCTCCTCGATCGTGGCAGCGACCTCGTCGACCGATGCGGCATTCGACTGCCCGCGTGCGGTCATGTCGGCGACCGATCCGGTCATCTGCGCCGCGGTCGCGAGGAGCTCCTCGCTCGAAGCCGCGAGATCTTCGGCGTTCATACTGACCGCTTTGATCGAGCGCGCGAGCTCCTCGGTCGTGACCGCGGTGCCGTCCGTCGAGTCGGCGAGCTCCGCGGCCATCTGACGCGACTCGACGAACGATGCCGCGACCTGCTGCAGCGACGTGCTGCTCGCCTCCATGCCGCGGGTGAGCTGCACGGCCGTTTCCGCGACGACGCGCTGCGAGCGGGCGAGCTGCTGAACCGAGGACGCGGTCTGGTCCACCGAGACCACGATCGACTCGACGCCGGCGCGTACCTCGTCGAGGCCCCGCGCCTGCGTCTCGCCGAGCGAGACGAGCCGGTCCGCGGTGCTTTCCAGCCCGAGCACCACCTTCATCTGCTTGCGGAACGACTTGTCGGCTCCGCGGGCCGCGCCGCCATTCGTTTCAGACATCGATCGCTTCCTCTCCGATGACCTTCGCGAAATCCAGAATCATGAGCGTGCGGTCTCCGACCTGCGCGACGGCTTTCACGTAGCCGCTCGTGCCGTCGTCGACCAGCCGCGGAGGTGCTTTGAGCTGCGACGGCGCGAGGCGCATCACCTCGCGCGCGCTGTCTGCCACGAGAGCCACGGTGCGGCCCGCGTGCTCGCCCACGACGACGCGCGTGTCCGGCCCCGGCTCCTTCGGCGTGTGTCCGAAGCGCCTCCTCAAGTCGACCACGGCGACGACGCGTCCGCGGAGCTGGATGATGCCCGCGACATGAGGAGGAGCACCCGGAACCATCGTCGCCCCGGCGAACGACTCCATCTGCAGGACCACGGACGCCGCGAGCGCGTAGTCCGCGCCTGCGACCTTGAAGACGACGTAGAGGATGGGCGCGTCTGCCGCCGCATCCGATGCCGGGACGATCGCCATCTCGCTCATGCTGCGTGCCCTCGGGTGGGAGCGACGCGCGCGCAGAGGCCGAGCAGATCGAGCACCAACGTCGCGCGCCCGTCGCCGAGGTCGGTCGATCCCGAGACGCCGGGAACGCTGACCAGCGGATCCGCGAGCGGGCGCACGACGGTCTCCTGCTGACCAAGCACGCGATCGATGGCAAACGCCACCGGCTCGTCGTGCGTGCGACGGACGACGAGGGCCTGGCGCGTCGCGCCCTCGCGCGTGACCTCCGGGTCGAGGAGCGTCGAAGCTCGCAGGCCGAGCGCCTGCGCGAGATCGACGACCGCCACGGTCTCCCCGCGGCGCACGAAGAGCTGCATCTCGGCGCCGCGCACGCGCGGTCCGCTCACGAGCTTCGCCGGATCGATCTCCACGATCTCTTCGACCACGGGGACTGGGACGACGAAGCGCTCGCCCGCGCACCGGACGGTGAAGGCGTCGACGATCGCGATCGTCAGGGGCGCGCGCAGGACGAACGTGGTGCCGCGCCCCGGCGTGGTCTCGAGCGCGAGCTCGCCGCCGAGCCCGTCGACGACGATCTTCCGAACGACGTCCATGCCGACTCCGCGTCCGCTCGTCTGATCGGCGGTGTCGCGCGTGGAGAGACCGGGGCGGCACAAGAGCTCGAGGAGGGCGACGTCGTCGGGAGGCACCTCGGCGCGCGCCTTCTCCGCGACGCGCGCGCGGTCGATGCCGCGTCCGTCGTCTTCGATGCGGATCTCGATCTGGCGATTGTTGCGCGCAACGCTCGTGATGATGATCTTGCCTTCGGGCGACTTGCCTGCGCGGATGCGATCGTCCGGGCTCTCGATCCCGTGGTCGACCGCGTTCCGCAGGAGATGCACGAGCGCGGGGAAGATTCGCTCGGCGACCGTCTTGTCGAGCTCGGCGTTGCCGCCGAGGACCTCGAGGCCGACCTGCTTGCCCGTCGTCCGAGCGAGGCCCCGGACGACGAGCGGGACGCGGTCGAGGACCGCCGTGACCGGCACCATTCGCACGCGCAGGATCGCCGCGCGGAGATCGCGGAGCTGCCGCACGTTGTCGGCCATGATCGCTTCGAGCTCCCGCGTCGGTGCACCCGTTTCGCGGAGCGCGAGAATTGCCCGCGCGAGGCGAGAGCGCGTCACGATGAGCGCCGAGAGCTTCTCGATCGCGTCGTCGATGCGGCCAACCTCGACGCGCAGCACGCCCCCGCGCTGCACCTCGACCTCTTCTTCCCGGTCCGAGGTCGCGGCGGGTTCGACAATTTCTGGCGCGGCGCCTCGCGACGCAGCTGCGGGCGCCGGCAGCGGGCGCGCGGCGATGACCTCGCGCACCTCATCCGGGGCGACGCCCGTGACGCGCGCGAGCTCGTTTTCGTCGGCCGACGTGAGAAGCAAGAGAACGAAGACGAGGCCGCCGGGAGCGCTTGCGCTCGCGGGCGTGGGCAGCGGCACCACGCGGACGATTTCGCCGATCGTGGCGAGCCGCTCGCGCAGGGACGTGATGGTGAGCCCTGCGTCGGCTTTCGCGGGTGAGGGCGCGAAGTCGATGCGCATCGCGCGCCGTCCGGCGGCCACCCCTTCACGAAGCTGCTCTTTTTCCGCAGCCCCGAGCTTCGCGGCGAGCTCCGGTTCGAGCTCCACGGTTTGCGGCGCCTCGGCGGCCGCGGCGCCGTGCACGTCGAACGCGTCGAGCTTCGCGAGAAACGTCTCGCTGGCTTCGACGACCGGCCGACCGGCTGCCACGTCCGCGACGCGCGTCTCGATGGCGCGGGTACCCGCGAGCAACGCCTCGACGGCTGCCTCCGGCAGGGTGCCCGTCCCACGCTCTGCGGCGCGCACGACGTTCTCCATGCGGTGCGCGAGCGTCACGACCGGCTCGATGCCGACCATCGCCGAGAGCCCCTTCACCGTGTGGAGGAGGCGCATCAGGTCGCGGAGCTCGCGCGCTGTCCCTCGTCCCTCGCGTGCCGCGGATTCGACCGCGAGCAGCGACGTCCGGATCGCACCGAGGTGCTCATCCATCTCGGCGAGATAGGCAGAGCGGAACTCGGAGAGATCGACGTTCACGAGCTCACGCGGTCCCGGCGAGCAGCGCCTGGACCTCACCGAGGATCTGTTCGGGCGTGAACGGCTTCGTCATGAACCGCGAAGCGCCGGCGGCGAGGACGGTCTCGCGCGACGTGTCGTCGCCGCGCGTCGTGACGATGAGCACCGGGAGCTTCCGGAGCTTGTCTTGGCTGCGGACGAACTCGACGACCTCGAGGCCGCCGATGTCGGGCATGTTGAGGTCGAGCACGACGCAATCGTACGCCTTGAGCGAGAGCCGCTCGATGGCTTCGAGCCCGCTCGCCGCCTGCGTGATCGTGAGCTTCGGATCAGGGCGCAAGCACGCCGTGATCATGTCCCTCATCACTTTGCTGTCATCGACGACAAGAACCTCGGCCACGAAGACGCACCTCGCCCGCTTCGGCCACGCTATTCCCGTCCGCGAGCAAGTCAACGCCGATGCTCGCGTGCGGCGCGTCGTCACGGGGGGGAAGCGCGCGCGGCGCGCGGTCGGACGTCGACGCGCGGCGCCACACCGATTAGGACTCTCGCTCGGTGGCGCCCCTGCCGAAGACTCCCGAGCGAGGACGCGTATGGCTCCTCGAGGACAGCCCGCTCGAGGCCGAGATGGCGCGCCGTGCGCTCGCGCCCGCGCACGACGTCGAGCTCTTCCGCGACGGCGCTGCGCTGCTCGAGCGGCTCGCGACCTCGGCGCTGCCCGACGTCGTCGTCGTCGACTGGCAGCTGCCCGGCATCACGGGAATCGAGGCGTGCCGCGTGCTCCGTGCGTCGCACGACGCGATGAACCTTCCCGTGCTCCTCCTCACCGTCCAAGGGCGGAAGGAAGACGTCGTCGAAGGGCTCGCCGCCGGCGCGAACGACTACGTCACGAAGCCGTACGACATCGCCGAGCTCGTCGCACGCGTTGGAACGCTCGTTCGTCAGAGCCGCCTGCAGCGCGTGCAAGCGCGCCGCGCCAAGCAGCTCGCGCTCGCTGCCGACGTCGGCGCCGCGCTGACGCGCGCCAAGAGCCTCGCCGACGTGAGCGCGCACGCTGCGCGTGCCATCGCCTCGCATCTCGACGCCTTGTTCGCGGAAGTGTGGGTCGCGAGCTCTGGCGGGAAGGTGGCGCTCGCCGCGCGCAGCGGGCCCGCGGCAGACGGAGCGTTTCGCGAAGACGTCGTGCGCGATGCTGCCGCCACGCAGGAGCCGCGCGTGACCGACGAACGGAGCGGCGACGGCGCGGTGACCCCGTGCCCGCCGGCATTTGCCTCGGCGGTCCTGCCGCTCGTCGTCCGCGACGAGACGGTCGGCGTCGTGGCGGTGTGCACGAGGGACAACCTCGACGATGCGCTGACCGCGCTGACGACGCTCGCCGACCTCCTCGCGCTCGGCATCGCGCGCGTCCGCTTCGACGAAGAGCGCGCGCTCCTCCTCGAACGCGAGCGGAACATCCGCGCCGAGGCCGAGGCTGCGAACCGGAGCAAGGACGAGTTCCTCGCCATGGTCTCGCACGAGCTCCGCACGCCGCTCAACGCGATCACCGGCTGGACCACGATGCTGATGTCCGGCGCGCTCGACCCCGAACGCGTGAAGCGCGCGCTCCAGACCATCGACCGCAACGCCCGTTCGCAGGCGCAGCTCATCGACGACCTCCTCGACATCAGCCGCATCATCTCCGGCAAGCTCCGACTCAGCGTCGGAAGCGTCGACGTGCCGTCGATCGCCGAGATGGCGCTCGAATCCGTGCGTCTCGCCGGCGACGCGAAGGGTGTCGTTCTCGAAGCCCAGATCGACACGGAGGCCGGTCACGTCGCGGGTGACGCCGACCGCGTCCAGCAGATCATCTGGAACCTCCTCACGAATGCGATCAAGTTCACGCCGAAGGGCGGAAAGGTCACGCTCAGCGTCGCCCGCGAGGAGCGCGGCATCACCATCTCGGTGGCGGATACGGGGCAGGGCATTGCGCCAGAGTTCCTTCCGCAGGTGTTCGAGCGGTTCAAGCAGGCCGACGGGTCGCTGACCCGCTCGAAGGGCGGGCTCGGGCTCGGCCTCGCGATCGTGAAGCACCTCATCGAGGTGCACGGAGGCACGATCGAAGCACGCAGCGAAGGCCTCGGGAAGGGCGCTACGTTCCTCGTCGTCCTCCCGGTGAACGCCTCGGCAAAGGACATCGTCGCGCGCTCGAACCCGCTGGCCGCTCGCCCCAGCATCGAGGCGCCGCGCGACGTCGAGGGGCTCCGCGTGCTCGTCCTCGACGACGAGCCCGACGCGCGCGAGTTCCTGAAGGAGCTGCTCGAATCGTGCGGGCTGGTGGTGACGACCGCGGCAGATGCAGCCTCCGCCTTCGACGTGATCCGCGGCGGCGCGATCGACATCCTGCTTTCCGACATCGCGATGCCGGAAGAAGACGGGCTTTCGTTCATCAAGCGCGTCCGCGCGCTGCCTCGCGAAGAAGGCGGTCGCACTCCCGCCGTCGCGCTCACGGCGTACGCGCGCCTCGAGGATCGCACGCGCGCGCTGCGCGCCGGCTTCAACACGCACGTCGCCAAGCCGGTCGATCCGACGGAGCTCCTCGCCGTCGTCAGCAGCCTCGCCGCGCGCTGAGCCGCGTCACGTCGCGTAGCGGCCGACGAGGTTCGCGATCACGACGAGGAGCTCGGAGGGCTCCACCGGCTTCGCCACGTGGTTGTTGAAGCCGCGCGCGAGCGCCCGGGTCCGGTCTTCCGCGCGGGCGTATGCGGTGAGCGCCACGACGGGCGTTCGTCCGCCGTCCTCCGGCGACAGCGCGCGGATCGTCTTGATGAGCGCGTACCCGTCTTCGTTCGGCATGCCTATGTCGCTCACGACGACGTCCGGCCGCTCCGCGCGGAAGGCGGCGAGGGCGTCCGCGACGCTCGCCGCGACGGTGACCTTCGCATCGCAGTGCTCGAGGATCGCGCGGAGGACCTCGCGAGACTCGTCTTCGTCTTCGACGACGAGGATGCGGAGACCCTCGATCCCCTCCGGACAGTCGAGCGATCGCGCGCCCTGCTCGCGCGGCCTCGGCGGCGCCGACGAAGAACGCAGCGGCGCGACCGGGATGCTGACCGTGAACGTCGCGCCTTTGTCTTCGCCGTCGCTCTCCGCACGCACGCTGCCTCCGTGCAGCTCGACGAGGTGCTTGACGATCGCGAGGCCGAGCCCGAGCCCGCCGTACGCGCGCGTCGACGATGCGTCGGCCTGCCGAAAGCGCTCGAACACGTGCGGAAGGAACTCCCGCGGGATGCCCCGGCCGTCGTCGGAGACGACGAGCACGATGCTCGATTCGTTGCGGTAGAGGTGCACGTTCACGCGTCCGCGCTTCTTCGCGAACTTCACGGCGTTGCTGAGGAGGTTCCACGCAATCTGCTGCAGGCGATGCGCGTCGCCCATCGTGGTGCCCGCGTCGGGGTCGCGGACGACCTGCAAGCGCAGGTCCTTCGCGTCGGCGGCGGGACGCAGCGTGTCCACGGCCGCGGAGACCACTTCGGCCATGTCGACCGGCGCCACGTCGAGCCGCAGCTTGCCACTGATGATCCGCGAGACGTCGAGCACGTCTTCGATGAGCGCGACCTGTGCGCGCGCATTGCGCTCGATGCTCTCCAGCGCGGTCGCCGTCTTCTCCGGTGCGAGCCGCTGGGCGCGCAGCATCCCGCTCCATCCGAGGATCGCGTTCAGCGGCGTCCGGAGCTCGTGCGAGAACACGGCGAGGAACTCGTCCTTCGCGCGGTTCGCCTCTTCGGCGTTCGCGCGCTCACGCTTCGCTTCTTCGAGGAGCGCCGCGTTGTCGAGAACGACGGCCGCTTGCTGCGCGATCGCGAGGACGATGCGCTCGTCGCGTTCCGCGAAGACGCCGACGTCGGCGTGACCGAAGAAGAGCCCACCGTGGACGAACCCGTTTCGCGACACGACGGGTGCGGCCAGGTAGCTCCGCACCGGGAGGTGACCCGGCGGCATGCCGTGGTACGGCGCGCTCTTGCCGTAGCGGGGGTCGTTCGTGATGTCGCTCGAGCGCACGACGCCATCGCCGCGGAACGTCGGCGCGAAGACCTCCGTCGCACGCGGCATCGGGAAGCGCTCGAAGGCGGAGCGGTCGACACCGGCAAGCGTATACAGCGTGTAGCGGGCACCCTTTGCGTCGACGATGTTGTAGAAGAACGCGCCGAACTGCGCGCGACACACGCGCGTCGCCTCGTCGGTGACCCGCTGCACGACGCGTCCGATGTCGAGGTCGTCGAGAGCGCCGGCGATGCGCAGGAGGATCTCGTTCGTGAGCGCCTCGTCGTGCTTCTCGGCTTCGAGACGCTTCTTCTCCGTGATCTCCTCGAACGTCACGCACAGGGTTTCGGGGGCGGTCCGGACGACCGTCGTGCGGAACCAGAGCTCGCGGTCGGCCGTCGACGACGTGAACGCGACCTCTCCCGACCACGGCTCCCCGGTCGACAACACCGAGCCGAACGCGGCCCACAAAGGCGTGTCGCGGAGCTGCGGGAAGCGCTCTCCGATGCGCACGCCTCGTGCCGCATCGCCGGCGGGCACCCCGGTGATCGCGGCCGCGGCCGCGTTCTGGAACAGCCACTCGAGGTCGTCGAGCGCACCATCGGCGAGGCGAAGCGCGCGTGCGAAGTAGAGGCCGAACGGGAGCGCCTCGGTCGCGGGACGGAACAGGTCGTTGACCGAACGATCGGAAGTGGACATCGGGGAGGGCGCGAAGGCGCTATCCCGAATCGATTACCTACTCGTTCCGAGTCGTTCAACGCGGCCCGTCGCCCGAGGCGAGCAGCCTCAGTTGGGCGCGTTCTCCCAAGGGCGCATGATCCATCCGCCGAAGATGCTGCTCCGGTCGAGCAGCACGAGCAGACCCGCGGAGATCAGCTCCTCGACGGCGAGACAAATCTCGTCGAGCGCGTCGCGCATCTCGGTCGCTCCGGCGTACCGCTCACGTGCTTTGTAGCGGTTGCGCCAGACCAGCTCGACCGAGTCGAGGGTTTCGCGCGCCGTCGCCGAGCAACCGTCGACGAGGCACGCGTAGACGAGGCGGGCGGCATCGGAGAGGCGCGCGAGGCGAGGATGGCCCCACTCGATCTGCTGGATGCGCGCGACCCCGAGCTGATCGCTGCTGCTGGTGGTCGAGATTTCATTTCGTCGGTTCACGGTTCACCTCGCGGCCCGTCATTGGGCGTCGAGGTGGGCTACTGCAACCTCCGTGCGCCTGACGGCCGCGCGACGCTCGCGCTCACTTCGACCGCGGGAAAACCGCTCGATCGTGCGCAGCTCGAGCGCTGCGGCTGCGATGCGCGTCGTACCAACGTGTCGCCATGCATCGTGGACTTACGACGCGCGCGCGATCAGCGGCCCGTGCGCGCGCGGCGTGCGAGCCCCGACGCCCAGCCGCGCACCTCGTCGGCGACGCGGTCACCGTCGTCTTCTTCGGTGACCCACCGGACGGTGACGCCAGCGCGCGCGGCGTGGTCGTCGAGGACCTCGCGGTCCCATGGGCGGATGGCGCCCGCCGACGCGACGATCATCGAGATCGGGTGCGCGGCGATGGCGCTGCACGCCGCCTGCAGGTGCTTCACCTCGACGCGTGCGACGCGGAGCTCGGTCGTCACGCGCTCGCATTCGGCGACGACGTCCGGCCGAAGCGCGTACATGATGACGGCGAGGGCAGAAGAATCGGCGGAGAGACGGGCGCGAGCGCGCGCCGGCGGGCGTAACCCGGAGTCGTACGAGTGCATTGTCGCGCCCTTTGCAAGAAGAGGCGCAGCCCTCCTGCCACAACCCCAGCCGCGTGAGACCAATCCGCGACGCTGTTTTCACGGGGGATACGCCGTGATCGAGTGTCGCGTGATGGCCCGTTCGCGACGCGACGCTTGGGCTGTGGCGTGGCACGCGAGCGGAGCCGATCGCACGGCGCGAGCTCGGTGCGCTTTGATGGTCGCAGCCGGGGCTCAGAGCGATCGCAGAAACGCGAGCAGTGCGGCGCGGTCGTTCTTCCCCATGCTGCGGAAGGCGTCGCGGGCCGCAGACGCTTCGCCGCCGTGCCACAGGATCGCTTCGGCGACGTCGCGCGCGCGCCCGTCGTGCAGGAGGAACGTGTGCTTGCTGACCTTCGCGAGCAGCCCGAGGCCCCACAGCGGCGCCGTCCGCCACTCCGACCCGCTCGCGACGAAGTCGGGTCGTCCGTCGGCGAGCTCGGGCCCCATGTCGTGGAGGAGGAGGTCCGAGAACGGGCGGATCGTCTGGCGCCGGAGCGCCGCGACGGGACTGCCGTCGCCCGTGACGAGACGAGGCGTGTGACACCCGGTGCAGTGCGCCGCCGCGAACAGGCGCTCGCCCCGACGAACCTCCGGGTCGCGCACGTTTCGGCGTGCGGGCACCGCGACGGTTTGGCTGTACCGCGTCACCTCGTGCAGCGTCTCGTCGCTGAGCTCCGGAACGCCGCCGTTCGGCGCCTTCGTGCACGCCTCCTGCTTGGAGGTGCACGGCTCTTCCGAGAAGAGCGAGGTCGTGATCCCGAGGTCACCCGCGAACGCGCCCGCGACCTGCTGCACGACCGACGGCATGTTCGCCTTCCACCCGAAGCGGCCGACCACGTTCGCGCCGCGGGTCACGTCCCAGACCATGTTCGGCCGGCCGGAGATGCCGTCTCCATCGGCGTCGTCGGGATCGGCGAGGGCGCGAAGCGCCTCCTCGGGTATGGCTTCGAGGAGCCCGAGGCCGATCATCGCCGGCGCCGTCCGCGGTGACGTCATCACGTCGGGGGCGAACGGTCCGTATGCGAGGTCCGTGAACGTGTACGAAGGCGCGCGCAGCGAGTAGCGCTCGCCATCGGCGTACGTTCCCTCGCGCTCCTCGTAGCGGATGACGTACCGGCACTCGCGCGGCACGGCGACCGTCGCGAGGGGCTGGAGCTGCCCGCCGTAGCTCGGCTCCGGGAGCGGACCGCCGTGCGGATCGGTGCCCGGCACCGAGAGTCGGAACAGCAGACCCGAGGACGGGTCGCGCTCCGTCTGCGGCGGTGCGCTCCGGCCGTCGTGGAGGTGGCACGCCGAGCACGAGGTCGCGTTGAAGAGCGGCCCGAGCCCGTCGTTCGCCGACGTCGATGCCGGGGCGGCGACCCAGTTCCGGTTGAAGAAGTGGTCACCGAGCGCGAAGACGTCGCGGTCGGCGGCGGCGAGGTTCTTCGCCGGGCGCGAAAACGCTCCAGGCGACTCGTCGAAGACCGTCGTCTCACCGCCGAGGAGCTCGATCCCGGGCTCGACGTCGGCAGCCGGCGCATCTGGCTCTTCCGCGCTGCACGCGGCCAGGGCGGCCGCGCCGAGCGAAACGAGGAGGAGCACGGATGCGCGGTTCACGACGTCATTCCTCGATCGCGGCAGGTACGCCGATGGCCGTTCCGGCTTCCACGAGGACGTCGGCGACGGCCTTCGCCGCGTCGATGGCCGTCTTCACCTTCGAGCGACCAGGCTCGCGCAGGATCGCCTGATCGAACGGCGCCGGAATCGCGCGGATGCTCGCGATCGATGCGGCGAGCGCCTCTTTCACCCGCGCGTCCAGCGCGGCGTCTTTCGCGCGCACGAGCTCGTCGATGCCGGGGCCGTCGTCGTTGCCCCAGCGGCCGAGGTAGACGTTCTCGATCGCGACGGCGTTCGCGACGAGGTCGGCGTGCGTGTTGTCGCTGAAGCAGGAGTGCTCTTCTTCCTGCTCGCCTTTCGTGTACGCGTTGTTCATGCGTTCGCGCGAGAGCTCGAGAGCGGCGAGCTGCACCATGCCCTTGAAGGCCTTTTCGAGGCTGTCTTTCGGCGCCGCCGCGGTGAAGACCGCGCCGTACGACCCGGCCTTGTTCGCGTCCCACGCGTTGGCGACGAACTCGAGATCCTCGACGAGCAGCGTCGTGACCGTCCGGAGGTACTCGGCGCGGCGCTGCGCGGTCTTCTGCGCGCCGGTCGTCCCGTCGACGTAGTCCGTGAAGGGGCGCGCGCCGGGACCCGTCTCGCTCTTGTCCTGTCCCCAGAGCAGGAACTCGATGGCGTGCCAGCCGGTCGAGACGTTCGCCTCGCCGTCCTTCTCGTTCGCCTCGGAGAGCACCTCGCGCGTGATTGCCGGGTACTCGTTCGGGTGGTTCACGATGCCTGCGCCTTCGTCGCCTTCGACGTAGTCGATGTACGCCTCGTCGAGCGGCCACGCGTTGATGCGGCCCTCGGGACCGCTCGCGTCGTCGATCGGCCCCTCGAAGAAGCGATACGATTCCGTCTGCCCATACGCGTCACGCGCGGCGAGCCACGCCTGCTTCGCGGCTTCGAGGCCGGCCGCGGACGGGGCCGCCAGGAACGCATCGATCGACGTCTTCATGGCGCGCGCCTTCGTGAGCGACTCAGCGTAGCCGCTGCGGGCGACGGCCGCATAGCGCGCCACGACGGGCTTGGCGGCCGCTTCGTCGAGACCGGTCGAGGTGCCCGGCCCGGGCGCGGGGTCCGTGTTGCTCGAGCTGCACGCAGCGACGGAGAGAGCGGTGACGAAGGCAAGGACGAGGTTGCGGGGACGCATGGCGGCGCACTGTGCTGAAGTTGAAAGTCATTGTCAACACCGGCCCCGGCCGGCGCTCATCCCGGTCGTTCGCGTGTAATCCCCGGCGGCGCCGTGCGTCTGCTCGGTACACCCGCGCGGAGTCCCCGCGCTCCCGTTTGCGTTCGAGAGCACCATGCACCATTTCCCGATCGTGTCCGAAGAGCCCTTCGATCCTCGAGACGTGCTCGCCGCGCCCGGGCGCGACGTCGCGAACGTGCTCGCTGCGAACCATCGCGCGTTCCTCGCGTTCCTCGAGCGGCGGGTCGGCAGCCGTGACGTCGCGGAAGACCTGCTCCAGGACGCGTTCGCACGCGGGCTCGACAAGCTCGAGACGCTGCGTGACGACGAAGCGGTCGTCGCGTGGTTCTATCGCGCGCTCCGGAACGCGCTCGTCGATCACGCGCGAAGAGCCGGGGCCGCGGCGCGCGCGCTCGAGCGGTTCGCCGGGGAGATGCCCACCGAAGCTCCGCCGCCGGAGCTCGAAGCCGAGGTATGTCGCTGCGTTCTCTCGCTGACGGAGACACTGAAGCCCGACTATGCAGCGGCGCTGCGGCGCGTGGAGCTCGAGGGGGTGCCGGTGAAAGTGTTCGCGGAGGAGCAAGGGATCACGAGCAACGCGGCCGGTGTACGTGTGTTCCGCGCGCGCGAGGCTTTGCGCAGGCAGGTCGCCGCGTCGTGCGGCACGTGCGCGACGCACGGCTGCATCGCGTGCACGTGCAAGAAGAAGGAGAACGAACGATGACGACGGAAATCGGAGAGACGACCTTGGACGTCCGAGGCATGCACTGCTCGTCGTGCGTCAGGCACGTCGACAAGGCGCTGCGCGCGCTCGCCGGCGTGGCGGCCGTCGAGGTGGACCTCGGCGGCGGCAAGGTGAAAGTCACCCACGAAGCGCGCTCACCGAGCCGCGAGGCCATGGCCAAGGCGATCGACGATGCGGGTTACGAGGTGGTCGGCGCGTGAGCGCTCAATGAAGCGTGTAGAGGTACGCGGTGATGTCTCGCGCGTCCTTCTCGTCGACGCCCATGTCCGGCATCGCGTTCTTCGGTTTGACCTTCTGCGGGTGCATGATCCACTCGCGCATGTTGTCTGCCGTATTGGGCAGCATGCCCGCGACGTACGCGCGGGACGCCATGTGGTCGAGCGGTGGGCCGACGAGCGCCGTTGCGCCGGGCACACCCGGTATCGAGTGACATGCACCGCACCCGTGATGCCGGATCTCCTCGCGGCCGCGCACGGGATCGCCGCCCGTCGCCTGCGCCGCCTTGGCATTCACATCCTCTCCGCACGCGGCCGCTGCCGTGAGCGCGGAGAGCGCGAGCGCGGCGAAGCGACGTGCCCGGCGAAGCGACGTCTCTCTCTCCGGATGGCTCGACCTCATGTGCTCCCCCCGGCGCTCGCGCGGGCTCGGCGGCGCTCGGCCACGGCGACTCTGCGACCGGCTTCGCCGAGCCACGCCGCCATGAGGCCTAGCGCGACGAGCGTGAGGAGCACGCCTGCGGGTACCCACATCACGATTCCGGCGAGCGTTTGGTCTTCGTTGGCATCGATGGCGTACGGCGCACCACGCAGGGCGTAGAGCGGGTACCAGAGGCGCTCGGCAAAGGTGATGAGCGCCCCGAGCACGCTCGTGTGCATGGCCGTCGCGAATACGAACGCGACGGCGAGGCCGTAGCCGGCGCGGCCGTAGCGTCCGCGCAGGATGGCCCACCAGAAGAGCGCCGCCGTCCCGAAGAACGTGGCGTGTTGCACGGCGTGCACCGCTTCGCTCCGGAGCGCCGCCTCGAAGAGCTCCGGGATGTGCCAACTCCACACGACGAGGGCGTGGAGGATGACGGCCACGACGGGAGCGCTCGTTCGATGCCACGCCGCGAGCACGGGCCGCGTGCGCATGGAGCGCGCGACGCGAAGGCGCATCGCGCGCGGCAGCGCCCAGAGCAGAGCGACCCATGGCCGTCCGAGCACGATCAGCGGCGGCGCGACGACCATGATGATCTCGTGCTGCGTCATGTGCGCGGAGAACAGCAGATCGCTCAGGCGATCCACGGGTGACACCAACGCGACGAGCAGCGACGCCTGCCCGAGCACGAACGTGGCGGCCTCCCACGTACGGATCCCGCGGCCACGTCCGACTTCGCGCCAGAGGCGGCGGAGGCCGACGGCGTAGACGGAGCTCGGGAGCGCGATCGTCGCGAGGGTCGCCGGATCCGCCGTCCACCACGTCATCGCTTCGCTCGCATCGATGCACATCGCTGGTCGGAGCTCCGCGGCGTTCAGTCGGTGGGGTGCATCATCAGCTTCGGGAGGCCGAAGCCGAAGAGCACGACGAGGAGGAAGAACGCGTTCAGCGCGATGCCCACGACCGCGAGGAAGCGATCGACCTCGAAAACCGCCGTGCGCCGGCGGAGAACGCGGAAGGAGAGATAGATGCCGACGCTCGCGACCGCTGCCGCCGCGACGGTCACGAGGTGCAGCCACAGCATCCCCGCGCCGGTGGCCGCCGGGTAGACCAGCATGTAGCTGACGAGCTGGTCGGCCGCGCACGCGACGGGTCCGAGGAACATGGCGAGCACGGCGACGGCGCGCGGGCTCATCGGATCGCTCCGTCGATCCAGAAGACGCCGGCGAAGGGCAGCCACACGAGCACGAGGAAGGTCCAGAAGAGCGCATTCACCTCGACGTCCTCGAAGTGCTTCTCCTCGACCGGGCCTTTGAAGAGCAGGGCGGTGAGCACGAGCATCTCGCCCATCTCGGCGACGAAGTCGAGCGTGTGGAACCCGATCGAGCTCCACACGACGGAGGCGTACGCATTCTCGCTCCACGCGAACGGGAGGCTCGCGATCGTCCACGCGCGGAGAGCGAGCGTCACGGCTCCGACGACGGTGCTGATGAGCTGCCACTTCCGGGTCGCACGCAGATCGAGCTTCCTCGCCGCGCGTCCGGTGAGCACCATCGGGACGATGCTCAGCGCGAGCACCGTCGTGCACGCGGTTCGCGGAGCGATGGGAATGCGATCGCTCGGCGGCCACTCGTAGAAGTTCCCGCGCACGTAGAAGTAGCTCATGAAGAGCAGCGCAAGCGCGGTGCCTTCGATGAGGCAGAGAACGAGGACGCCCCAGAAGAGCGTGGACCGCGCGCCGAACGCGTAGCTCTTCAGCGCAGAGACATCGAGCTCCGTCGTCTTGGTCTCGGAGACGGCGGCGCTCACGGCTGCTCCTCGTGGAGCTCGTCGGCGTGGTGACCATGCGGCCAATACCACGCGATGAGCGCGAGCCCGACCAGAGGGAAGCCGTAGACGAGCCCCCACGGCGTGAACATGCACGCGATGATCGTCGCGCCCGTCGCCAGCGCCGCGAGAAGAGGCGTCGCCGTCGGGCCGGGGATCTTCACCTTGTGATCCGGCTCGGCGTCGACGATGCGGGTGACGAGGTTCTCTTCCGACTTCAGGCCGACGACGCGTCCGAGCTGGCCGATCCAGAGCGGATAGCGGCTCTGCGTGATGAACACCTCGCGGAGGCGTCCGACGGGGGCGGGAGACGGCTGCGCCCACTCGAGCGAGTCGGCATTCCACGGGTTCGCTCCGGCGACCTTGCCGGCCTTGAGGCTGCGCAGGCCGTTCACGAAGAAGACCAGGAAGCCGACGCCGAGCACGAACGCGCCGAGCGTCGAGAGCATGTTCATCGGACCCCAGCCGCTCTCCGGCAGGTACGTGTAGATGCGTCGCGGCATGCCGTGGAGGCCGAGCCAGTGCTGCGGAAAGAATGCAGTGTTGAAGCCCACGAAGACGAGCGCGGCGGAAACTTTCCCGAGCGTCTCGTCCATGAGGCGACCGGTGACCTTCGGGTACCAATGCGTGAGACCGCCGAGCAGCGGGAACACCGAGCCTCCGATGAGCACGTAATGGAGGTGCGCGACGACGAAGAAGGTGTCGTGCGCCTGCACATCGATGGGGACGGATGCGAGCATCACGCCGGTGAGCCCGCCGACGAGGAACGTCGCGAAGAACGCGAGCACGAACGAGAACTGCGCGTCGATCTTCGGGCGGCTGCCCCACAGCGTCGCGATCCAGCAGAAGAACTGCACGCCGGTCGGGATGGCGACGAGGATGCTCGCGCCGGTGAAGAAGTTGCCCCCCATCTGCGGGAGCCCGGTCGCGAACATGTGGTGAACCCACAGACCGAACCCGAGGATGGCCGTCGCCACGTTCGCGAGGACGATCGCCGTGTACCCGAAGAGCGGTCGCTTCGCGGCGACGAGCACGCCTTCGGAGATCATGCCGATTCCGGGCAGGAAGATGATGTAGACCTCCGGGTGGCCGAAGAACCAGAACACGTGCTGCCAGAGGAGCGGGTCGCCGCCTTCCGCGTGGTTGAAGAACTGCGTTCCGACGAGGCGATCGAGCGCCAGCATCGAGCTCGCGATCATCACCGCAGGCATCGCGAAGACGACCATGAACGCGACGACGAGCTCGGCCCAAACGAAGATGGGCAGCCGGTCGAGCGACATGCCGGGCGCCTTGTGCTTGAAGACGGTGACGATGATGTTCACCGCCATCGCGAGCGACGAGAGCTCCGTGAACGTGATGAGCTGGCACCACGTATCGACGCGCTTGCCGGGCGAGTGCTCGGGCCCGGCGAGCGGCACGTAGTTGAACCAACCCGCGTCCGGGCCCACGTTGCAGAGGAGGCTGACGACGAGGAAGACGCCGCCGATGAGGTACAGCCAGTACGAGTAGGCGGCGAGGCGGGGGAAGGCGAGGCTCCTCGCGCCGATCATGAGCGGCACGAAGTAGATGCCGAGGCCTTGCATCATCGGCACGGCGAAGAGGAACATCATCACCGTGCCGTGCGTCGAGAACACCTGGTTGTAGGCGTCCGGCCCGAGCAGCTCCGCCTGCGGCTTCGCGAGCTGGAGCCGCATCAGCAGCGCGAGGATGCCGCCGAAAATCAAGAAGGCGACCGCGGTGAGAATGATGCGGAGACCGATCGATGTGGACTCGGTCGAAGTGATCCAGTCGTACACGGCGCCGCGTCGCGGTCGCTTGTGCATGCGCGCCTCGACGGCGGACGCCGCCTTGCGAAGCAGGTTGCCCTCGGGCTGCGCGGCCGTCGTCATTCGAGACTCCGCAGATACGTGAGGAGCGCGTTGAGCTCTTCGGGCGGAAGCGGCGTCCCCGGCATCGGCACGCCCGGCTTCGTCGACTGCGGGTCGACGATCCAGCCGGCGAGGTGACCGGGGGTGTTCGGCAGCGTGCCCATCGCGAGCTCACGGCGGCTCGCGAGGTGGGTGAGGTTCGGACCCACGGTCGCGAACGCGTCCGTTCCGCTGATCGCGTGGCACACGCTGCAGCGGCTCTTCATGAAGACTTCCTGCCCCTGGAGCTTCACGGGGTCGTCCGGCGTGACCGCCGGCGTCAACGAGTGCGCGAGCCATTTCTTGAAGTCTTCGTCGCTCTCGGCGACGACGACGAACCGCATGTTCGCGTGTTGCAGCCCGCAGAACTCGGCGCACTGTCCCTCGTAGCGTCCCGGGCGGTCCGCTTGGAGGACGAGCGAGCCCTTCTTGCCCGGAATCGCGTCACGCTTCCCGTGCAGGCTCGGAACCCAGAAGCTGTGGATGACGTCGTGCGATTCGAGCTTCACCTCGACCGGGCGGCCGACGGGAATGTGCATTTCGTATGCGGTCGTGAAGTGCAGGCCGGCGACGGAAGCCGGGTACTGGAACTCCCACCACCACTTGTGACCGACGACGGAGACGGAGATCGCGTCCTTCGTGCCGAGCGAAGCGAGCGCACGGCTCGTCTTCACGCTGAGGAAGAGCATGGCGATGAGCGTGACCACCGTGAATGCCGTGGCGATGCCTACCGCGCGGCGCTTCGGCCGCTCGGCTTCGACCGAAGGAACGCTTCTCTCCGGTGCGTCTGGGCGCGTACGGCGGAAGACGGCGACGACCAGCGCGCCGAGGACGAGCACGAAGACGAGGGCCGAGATGTCGAAGTACGTCCAGAACAGATCGGCGATGCGGTCGCTCTGGACGCCGGCGCGGTCGAACGCGGAGTGCGGTGCCATCAGCGTTCCTGCTTCGTGATGGGAGGAGGTGGCGTGCGTACCGGCCCGGGTCGCACGGCCATGTGGTCGTCACGTGCGGACTCGGCATCGTTCGGCGCCCATCCGCTCAACGACTTCACGTATGCGACGAGCTGCCAGACCTGATCGTCGGTGAGGCGACCGCGGAAGGCGGGCATGCCGTTCGGTCTGCCGTTCACGATGGTCGTGAAGACGCTCGCGTCGTCGGCGCCGTAGAGCCAGGCGCCGTCCATGAGAGGCGGGCCCATGCCGCCACCGCCCTTGAAGTGGCAGCCGCTGCAGTTCATCTGGGTGAAGAGGCGCTGTCCTTCGCCCAGCGCCCACGCATTGCCACCGTACGGGCCCTTGGTTCCCGGCGCCGGGAGCAGACCCGCGCTCGGGCGGTCGACCCGCACGCCCGCGGCGTTCGCGTTCGAGTAGGCCGGGCCGGTCAGCTTTCTCTGCTCGCGTCGGCAGCCCGCGACAGCGAACGCGACGCAGAGCGCGGCGAGCCCGACCCGAGACGTGCGCGCGCGCTCAGCGGCCGCCATCGCGCTGCCCCGGGGTCTTCTCCGTCGACGCGGCCGCCCCAAGGAGCGGAACACCGGCCTCGCGGAGGATGGCCGTGATCGCTTCGCGCTTTCGGTCGAGGGCGCGATCCAGCTCGGCCGCGAGCTCTGCGTCGCGCTTCCGAACGCCCATCGCGATCGAAAACGTGAACGGCGTTTCGCCGTCGCGTTCCTCGGCGACGGGCACCGCAACGAGCGGCACCGCGCTCTTCTTCGCGGCCGCTCCCGCGACCGGCCCCCACAGGATGGCCACGTCGATCTCGCCTCTGGCGACGGCTTCGGCGGCGGCTGGCACCGAGCGTCCGATCTCCGCGTACAGAGGGAAACCGTGGATCGTCGAGACGATTCCCCGGCGTGCGAGCGCGTGCGCCGGGGCCGGGTTCGCTCCGTCGTCGCCGGCGAGCGGCACGCCGATGTGGAGCGTGCGGAGACGCGCGTCGTCGAGCGAACGCATGTCACCGAGGCCGCGGTCCTTCTTCGTCACGAACGCGAACGTCGAGCGGTAGTACGGCTTGGTCGTCCGCACCATGTCGAGCCCGACGGGCACGCCGATCACGACGTCGCACGAGCCTGCTTGCAGCGTGTTCCGGAAGAACCCGCGGCGCTGCGCCCACCACGTGTACTCGACGTTCGCCCCGAGCTCCTTGCCGATGACGTCGGCAATACGGTTCTCGAATCCTTCCTTCTTCTCGTTCGAGAACGGGAGGCCGACGGGATCGGCGCACACCCGGAGGACGCGCGGGGCCGCCGTTTCCGCGTGCGCAGCGTCGCCCGTCGTCGCCACGACGAGCAGGAACGCGAGGGAGGGCAGCCGGAGAAAACGCATGGCGTTCATGGCAGAGCGAAGACGTAAATGGCGCCGCCCTTCTTGGTCGCCTGTTTGAGATCGCTCATGAGGTGACCCATGCCGAGCGCCGCCGACTGATCGCGTGCGTCGAGATTGGCCGCGACGACGACGCCGGCCCAGCCGCCGACGCCATCGAGCACGGCGACGTACTGCTTGCCGTCCGGGCCGCGATACGTGACCGGCTGGCCGATCACCCCAGAGTCGGTCTTGAACTTCCAGAGCTCGGCGCCGGTCTTCGCGTCGATGGCTTTGAACCAACCGTCCATCGTTCCGTAGAAGACGACGCCGCCCTCGGTGACGACGGTGCCGCTCCACACGGGGAAGTTTTCCTTCAGCTTGAAGCGAGCCTCGCCCTTCACGGGGTCCCACGCGGTGAGCTCACCACGGTGCCCGCCAGGCCCGGGTCGGAAGCGCACGTTCGCGCCGACGTACGGCGTGCCCGCGATGTAGTTCGCTTCGGTGCCTTCCTCGTCCATGCACTCGTTCTGATGCGGGATGTAGAGGAGGCCCGTCGTCGGCGAGAACGACATCGGCTGCCAGTCTTTGCCGCCGTTCGCGGAAGGGCAGATGTTGCGCGAGACCCTGCCGGTCGTCGGAGCGAGCTGCTCGACCATGCGCATGCGGCCGGTCGCGAGGTCGATGCCCGTGCTCGACGTGATGTAGACGAACGGCGTCGCCGAGAGGACCTCGCCGGTGGCGCGGTCCATCACGTAGACGTAGCCGTTGCGATCGGCACGGGCGAGCACCTTGCGCGGCTTCCCGTCGACGGTCATGTCGAAGAGGACGCTCTCGTTGATGCCGTCGTGGTCGTAGAGATCGTGCGGGCTGATTTGATAAAACCACTTGGCTTGCCCGGTGTCCGGGCGGCGCGCGAACACGCCTGCCGTCCACTTGTTGTCGCCGGGCCGGATGTCCGGATTCCACGGTCCCGGGTTCGCCGTGCCGTAGTAGATGAGATCGAGCTCGGGGTCGTACGAGACGAAGCCCCAGACGGTCCCGCCGCCGATCTTCCATTGATCGACGGGCCACGTCGTGACGCCGAGATCTTTGCCGCGCTCGGAGGCGTAGTGCGGAGTGAACTCGGGACCGATGAGCACGTCGGCGTCGGGGCCCGTCGACCACGCACGCCAGAGGATCTTGCCCGTCTCGGCGTCCAGCGCGGTGAGCCATCCGCGCACGCCGAGCTCCCCGCCGCTGTTGCCGACGAGCACCTTCCCCTTCACGACGAGCGGCGCCATCGTGATCGTCTCGCCGCGATCGATCTCGCCGAGCTTGGTGCGCCAGATCTCTTTTCCGGTCTTCGCGTCGACCGCGACGGTCTGGGCGTCGAGCGTGTTGAAGTAGATCCGCCCGGCGTGGAACGACGCGCCGCGATTGACCACGTCGCAGCAGGCGACGCCCTGCGCGGCGGGGAGCGTCTCCGGCTTGTACGTCCACTTCGGCGGAGAGCCCGGCTTCGTGAGGTCCCAGGCGTGGAGCAGGTTGGGGTAGGGCGTGACGACGTACATCGTGTCGCCGACGACGAGCGGTGCCGCCTCGTGCCCGCGCTCGACGCCGGTCTTCTGCGTCCAGACCAACTTCAGGTCCTTCACGTTCCCTGCGTTGATCTGCGCGAGCTTCGAGAACCGCGTGTTCGCGTAGTCCTTCGCGGGCATCGTCCACTGGCCGTCGTCTTCGGCCGGAGTCGCCGCGCTCGTGGTCGTCACCCGCGTCGCGCCGCTCATCGCGGCGGATTTCTCGTTCTTGTGCGGGAGATCGATGTGCTTACGGCATCCGCTCGTGACGACGAGGACGCTCGCGAGCGCCGCGGCCAGGAGCGTCGCGTTGCGTACCGCCGCCGAAGCCGTCATCGTCCGATGCCGCGCGCGACGGCGACTCCCCACGGCCCTTTGCCGACCGGGATCCGCTTCACGACGGCGGCGCGCGCGACGTCGACGACGGCGACGTCCGGCCCCGCTGCGACGTAGAGCTTCGAGCCGTCCGGCGAGAGGCCGATTCCCCACGCACGCGCGCCTACCGCGTCGATGTTGCGTTCGAGACGGCGCGACGCGACGTCGACGACGGCGATGCTGCCTTCGCGCCCGTTCGTCACGAACGCCCGCGTGCCGTCCGCAGAGACGGTGACGCCCATCGGCTTCACGCCGCTCCGGCCCGTCCGCACCTGGCCGACGGAGGCGTTGCTGGTCGTGTCGATCACGTGCACCGCGCCTCCGAGCTCCGCGGTCACGAATGCTTGCGCGCCGTCGGGCGCGAAGGCCACCGCGCGCGGACGCGGCGCCGTGGGGATGCGCGCCACGACCTCACGCGAAGACGCACGGATGACGGCGACCTCGTTCGCCGCCTCGCTCGTCACGTAGACGAGCGCGCCGTCTGGACTGATCGTGACACCCTCGGGCTCGGCGCCGACTTTCACGGTGTCGGTGATGCGCGCGGTCGCGACGTCGACGACCGTGACCTCGCCGCTTTCTTCGTTGGAGACCCACAACGTCTTCCCGTCGGGAGTGACGTCGAACGCCTCGGGGTCGCGTCCCGCGGGGAGCACGCGAACGACGGCCCCCTTCTCCACGTCCACGACGGCGACTCCGTCGGCCGCGTCGTCGCGCGGTGCGCGGCGCTGCTCGTCGTCACTCTCGGTCGCGTTCGCGGACCCCGCCGGCGAGTCGCCGCGGTGAGCGATGGCGACGGCCGAGCCGGTGATGCGCGGCGGCCCCGACTTCGGCGATCCGCTGAGCGCGACGTACAGCGTGCGGCCATCCTTGGACGCACGCATGCCGCGCGGCCGCTTGCCCACGGCGATCGTTCGCACGACTTCGTCGCGCGCGCCGTCGATGACGGAGATCTCGCCCGAGTCCTCGTTCGACACGAAGACGACGGCGGGCGGCGGGGGCGCTTTCCGGCACGCGGATGCGCCAGCGAGCACCATCGCCGCCGCGAGCAGTTGGACCACCAACGGTTGCGTGCGCATCGGCGTCGAGGGCTTAGCAAGGCATGTACCGGTGCCGCACGTCACCGGTCGGTAGCACTCTGCGCCGAGATGTTGGCTCGGCCCGACACGCGGCCGTGCGGTGGCGCCACAGATTGCGGCAGCGCGCGCGCACGTGCGCCACGTCCAGCGCGCGCACGCGACCGGCGGCCGCGGGAGCCGCGTGCTCAGAACGAGACGGCCGCCGTCACGAACGCGGCCGCGGAGGAGGGCAACATGCCGCGCGGCCACGCCCATCCGACGAGCGCTTGAAGGCGCGCGCGCTCACGGCCGAGCGCCACGACGCCGCCCGACGCGGCTTCGACCTCCCGCCCTTCGTCCTCCGCGGTGACGAGTCGGTCTTCGAGCTCGCCGCGAACCCGTGCCTCGGCTCCGATGGCGAAGCTCGACGCGAGCTGGTACAGCGCGAGCGCGCCGGCCTGCCAGTCGGCGTCCTCGCGACTGCCGAACGAACGTCCGACCGCTCCGGTTGCGGTCAGCGAAAACGCGCGCACGCGGCGGACGATCGCGAGCCGTCCGTCGACGGCGGGCGCTGCGGCGCCCTCGGCCGACAGAGGGCGGACCTGCGTCGTCGCGACCACGTCGGCGCCGACCTCGTCCTGCGTGGCCGCGCGCATGGATGCGAAGGTAATCGCCCCTTCGAGCGTGCCGAGCGTCCCGAGACCCGGCGAGGTGACCCGCGCCTGCAGGTCCGTGTGCGGGCGCCGGGCAGCGTCCTGCTCTTCGGCGCGCGCACGCCGTGGCGCCGCGAGAAGCACGAGCGCTCCCAATGCGGCGGCGACAGGGAGTGGACGGACCATGAGCGGACCGGACTGTGAGCCGTCGCGCGCATGGTTGCCAGCGGTACTTCGTCGCGGCGATCGCGCGCGAAGGCGGCGCTCAGCGAGCGGCGAGCGCCGCCTCGAGCTCGGTCCGGAGCTCGGGGCGATCGGCGATGACGCGCTCGATGACGTGACGTGCGCCGGCGGGATCGAGCGTCACGAGCGCGCGTGCGAGCGCAACGACCACGTGCGGGTCCTCACGCGGTCCGAACGCCTTTCGAATCGAGCTCACGAGCCCTTGCCGGTTCGGCAGCAGACGATCCTGGAGGAACGCGACGACGCGTCCGCGGCTCGCGGCGGGGGCGAAGGCCAGGGCGGCGGCCGCGGCCGCGCGGAGCTCGGGGCTCGCCGGATGGGGCCCGACGAGAATGCGTCCGAGACGCTCGATGGCCCAGTCGTCCACCGTGCGCGTCTTCTGGAGGAGCTCGACCGCGGCGAGCCGCACCGGGTCGATCGTGCTGTCGAGGACGCCGAGGAGGAGGGCGTGGGCACGCGCGCCCCAAAACCCGACCGTGGCGCGCAGGGCTACGACCGAGAGCGCCGGCTTGTCCGCGCGTACGAACCGGACGGAGAGCTCTCCGGCGACGTCGGAGCGGACGTCGGGGCACGCGCGGAGGAGGTCGTCGGCGAGCGCCTCGTCCATTCTCGAAGCGAGCGCCATCAGCGGCTCGAGCCCTCCGAGGATGACGGGCAGGGCGGCGGGACCGGTCGCACGCATGAACGCCACGAACCGCGCCCGGGTGTCGAGCGTCGGCGGTTGCGCGCGCCGCGCCTCGAGGAGCGATCGCGCGGCGACCGGCCCGGCGATGGCCAGCATCGCGGACGTGTCGTCACCGCGTTCGACCTTTCCGCCGAGAAGATGCCCCGCGAGAGCGCGAACCGGTGCCGGATCGCGGAGCACGCGAAGCGCGCGCTCGATCTGCTCTCGCTCCTCGACGCGAAGCCCGGGGTCGGCGCCTCGCTCCTGGAGCCACGCGACGAGGTCGCGCGCGAGCCGAATGTTGCCCGCGAGCAGCGCAGTACGGAGGCCGTCGGCGAGCGCCTGCAGCGCCGGCCCGCGCGTCTTGTCGTCCGCCGTGGCGACCGCGGCGAGCGCATCGGCGGTGTTCGTGACGAAGTCCTTCGCGACAGGGAGCTGCCTCGCGATCGACACGCGGCGGAACTGGCCGCTGCCGGCGGAGCCGTCGTCGTCGACGAGCTGCCGGAGGTCGGCGCGCAGCGCCCGCACGTCCGGGTAGCGCTTCGCGGGATCCTTCTCGAGCGCCTTCAAGATGATGCGTTCGAGCTCGTCGTCGATCTCTTCGGCGAGGCTCGAGGGCCGGGGGGGTCGCTCGGTCACGTGCAGCATCAGGATCTCGAGCGGCCGCTCGCTGAAGAAGGGGAGGCTGCCGGTCGCGAGCTCGTAGAGCACGACCCCGAGCGCGTACACGTCGGTGCGCGCGTCGACCGGCTCGTTCCGGATTTGCTCCGGCGCCATGTACGCGGGCGTGCCGACGACCTTCTTCGCATCCGGCAGCTTGACGAGCGTCGCGTCGTCGTCGGTGATGTCGGTCTGCTCCTCGGGCACCCAGTGCGCGATGCCGAAGTCGCAGACCTTCACGAGCTCCGTTGCGTGTCCTTCGTCGTCCTTGCGGTTCACGACGACGATGTTCTCGGGCTTGATGTCGCGATGGACGACGCCGGCATCGTGCGCGTGGCCGAGCCCGGCACACGCTTGCGAGACGAGGTTCACGAGGCGTTCGGCGGAAAGCGGTCCTTCCTCGTCGACGATCTGCTGCAGGTTCCGCCCCTCGAGGAGCTCCATGACGATGTAGAGGATGCCGTCCGGCTCCTGCCCGTAGTCGAGGATGCGTAGGACGTTGCGGTGATCGAGCTGGCTCGCCGCGAGCGCCTCGGCGTAGAAGCGCGCGCAGTAGTCTTGGCTGTGCTGCAGGCTCGGATGCAGAACCTTCACGGCCACCGCGCGCCGGAGCACCGTGTGCACGGCGCGGTAGACCTCTCCGCTCGCCCCGCCGCCGAGCAGCGCTTCGAGGACGAAGCGACCCTCCGCGAGGCCTCGGCCGGTGAGCGAGCCGGGCGCGCGCCGCGCGGACGTGGAGGGCCCGCCGCCGCCGGTGAGACGGGCGAGCGCTTGCTTGTGGCCCGAGCTGATCGGCGTGCTCTCCGCGCTGCCGAGCGTGGGCACGCGGGAATACGAGGCGAACGACGCGGCCGGCGTGAGCGGCGAAAGCGCGTGGATGGCGCGCGGCGACTCGGGCGGAGGCGGGGCGTCGCTCGCACGTGCGCCGCCGAAGAGCTCGGCCCGCAGCGCGTTGGCGTGATCGTCGTCGAGCGGCTGCAGCCGCAGAGGGAAGCCGTCCGCATCGGGCGCGCCGGCCGGCTCGGCGAGCACGACGAGCGGGTCCTCGAACCCTTCGACGTAGATCTCGAGCACGTGCATGCTCGCGTCGATCGGCGCCGTTTCGAGCGGCAGGTGCGCGATCTCGTGCGCGACCGCCACCCACGCGAGATAGCCGCGGTCGCGACGGTCCGGACGGCGGGACGTGATGACCGGGAGGAGCTCGCGCATCGGACGGACGGACGGCGAGAGCCCGTCCGCGCGTGCCCCGCCCCCACGAAGGATGAGACCACGTCTGTGCCCGGTTCGGCCAGCCGGCTGCGCGCGCATGACGCAGGCGAGTGACCGTGGCGCCGCTGCTCCGATGTGCGTGCGTGCTCATCGACGCGCTGCGTTCGCGCGCTTGGCGAAGCGCGTCCTCGCACGCGAAGCCCGTTTTCCAGGCACCTACGTAGCCGAGGTTCGCTGCCGCACATGGCACGGCCGATGCTCCCCCTCTCCTCACGGATACGAACCGGGATACCCGTCACCTTTCTGGAGCGAGCACGAGAATGCGAATCCTCATCGTCGAAGACGACCCGGACGGCCGCGAGATGCTCGCCGAGCTGTTCCGCCTGCAGCGCTGGGACGTCACCGACGTGGGCACCGCTCACGACGCGATCGACGAGCTCCGCGCGGGAGGATTCGACGTCGTGATCAGCGACGAGAACCTCGAAGGCGAAAGTGGTTCGACGATGCTGCGCGAGGCGTTCGACTCTGGCCTGCTCGAGCACGTGGGCGCGCTCATGTACACGGCGCAACCGGGAAAGCTCGACGTGCCGCCCGGCGTGCGTGTCTTGCGGAAGCCGCTCGGTCTCCCGAAGCTCCTCGACGAGGCGAAGGCCGTCGCTGCCATCCCAGCCTCGCCCGACGGCGCGTCGGCGGCCCCGGGGGGGGACGCGGCGCCAAAGCGCCAAGCGCGTGTGCAGCTCGAGCTCTACGTCACCGACTCGGCTTCGTCGCAGCGGGCCGTTGCGAAGATCGAACGGCTGCTCGCCCGGTCGCCCGAGAACGAAGTCGAGCTCACGGTGCACCATCTCGACGAGACGCCGCTCGATGCAGGGGCGAACGACGACCGCGTCGCGCTCACCCCGATGCTCGTGAAGCGCGGTCCTGGTGCGCCCGAGCGGTTTCTCGGAGACCTCGCGACCGTCTCCCTGGCGACGCTGCTCGATCTCGACGACGCTCCTCCGTCGTCGCGCGCCGTCGTGGGGCATCCGCCGTCGAGCCGCGCCTGAGCGGCTCGGCTCGCGTCCGCGCTCACTTCGGCCGATCGGTGCGCACGCGTTTCCGCAGCACGACCTTCTTGTCGTCGCTCGCGTGGGCCGCCGCGCTCGGCGGAACCGCGGGCGCATCGTCGATGTCGCGCGGAACGCCGAGCGGCAGCGTCATCTTCGGGACGGGCACGAACGAGCTCGGGTCGATCTGCACCATCGGCGGCGGCATCGACGTCTTGCGGACCTCCGGCGTCGCCGTGAGGACGACCCGCTTGTCCGACTCTTTGACGCTGAGCGGCTCGACCAGGCGCGGCGCGCGTTGGATGCCGCGCGCGAACTCGGCGAGCGGCGCGTCGAGCATGATGTCTTGGAAGACCTTCTCGCGGAAGCCGCCGCCGAGCGTCGACGAGACGCTGATGCGCGTCTTCGCTCCTTCGGCGACGAGCTCGATGCGGAGCTCACCGTCGAGCCAATCGCACGCGCTCGTGCCCATGCGCGCGAGCGCGGCGAGAACGATCGGCGCGCCGCGTCCGGGGCCGGCGAGCTCGGCGAAGCGCGCGAGCAGCGCGTGCATCGCGTCGGAGGACTCGACCGCCGCGACGATGTGCGCGTCGCGGAGATCCATGCACCGCTTCAGCGACGAGAAGTCCAACGCGGACGAGAATACCAGGTCCGTAGGCGATGGCGCGCCGCCGTCAGCGCGACGAGTTGCCGCCGAGCTCGGACGGGCTCACGTCGGCGCGAAGCTGTACGCCGCTCGCACGGTCCGCCGGCACGGGGCCGGCGCGAAGCAGGCGGTCGAGCGCGCGCACGTCGACGATCTTCGTCATCTGCGCATCGAAGCCGACGCGCTTGGCGACGGCCGTTGCGAGTCGCTCGGTCATGCGGCTCACGAGCACGACGAGACGCGGCCGACGGATGCCGAGCGCCGACGGAAGAGCGAGCGCAGCACCGTCGCGGAGAAAGGGCGCGGTGAGGAGCGCGTCGTAGTCTTCCGCGCACGCCGCAGCGAACGCGTCGCCGTACGTTCGCACGACCGTCACGCCATGCCCGAGCTCGGCGAGCCGATGCGCGAGCACCTCCGTGTGGTCGCGGTCCTCGTCGCAGAGCAGCACGTTCGAGGTTCCGATGCTCACGCAGAGCGGCCTCGCACGTCGCGGGCCATGCGCGGAAGTTCCCGGCGGGGCGCATTTTCCTCGGGCGAGGGCCAGCGCCGGCAGCCGCCGACGTGCTCCATCGCGCCACGCACGTCGCGCCGGTGCGCGCGAGGAGCCCACACGCGCGGCGTGCGGCGACAGGGCTGGTCGGTGCAGGGATTGCACGAACGCGGCGCATGATGCGCGACCCGATCGAACCGGTTTCCTCCGACGGCTACCCCGTCGTGGCAGTGCGTGACGAGCTTCCTCGACCCGGCGCCCCGAAGCCGCGCGGCAGTGCTCGAAGTGTGCTCGGCGGAGCTGCTGCGGGCGTCGCCGCCGGAATCGCGGCGACGGCCGTGATGAGCGCGTTCATGGTCGGGGCGCAGAAGCTCGGCGTGCTCGGCCGCATGCCGCCGCGCAAGATCTCCGATGCGCTCCTCGGCGCGCTCGGTGTCCGCCGCAAGACGCCCGAGCCGCTGCGGCGCGTGTTCGCGACGGTCAATCACTTCGCGTTCGGGGCGACGTGCGGCGCGCTCTTCGGCGCGGGCGCTCGTCTCGCACGGGGCCGCGCGGCGGCGGACGTGCCGATCACGACGCTCGCCGGCGTGGGCTTCGGCACGCTGGTCTGGGCGACCAGCTACATGGGCTGGGTGCCCGCGCTCGGCATCATGCCGCGGCCGAGCAACGACCGGTTCGGGCGGCCCACGACGATGGTGCTCGCGCATTGGATCTACGGCGGCGCCCTCGGCGCTCTCGTCGCCCGTCGCGGCTAGAACCAGGCCGTCGCGCCGAGGAGCGCCGTGTTCTGGAACCTCGCGTTCGGAACGTACGGCGCCTCGGCGCTTCCGTTTCCCTCGAGGGTGTCCCCACGAAAGTAGAGCGGCCGGTGCGCTTCGTCGTGGCGGTACTCGAGCCGAAACGAAAGCCCGTTCACGGGCCGCACGTCGAACGTGCCGGTGAGCGACGTCACGTGCTTCATCGGGATGAGAATCGCTTCCGACTCTCCGAGGCCATTCGCCGCCGTGTCTTCCCACGTGCGATCGAAGCGGAACGCGGTGAACAGCCACTTCGCGTACCGGACGCGCACGTACGCGGCGACGCTCGTCCACCATGCCTTGCCGAACTTCGTGTCCTCGAAGCCGGCAGACGAGTCGGCGGCGACGGAGAGCCACTTCGTCGCGTCGAGCTGCGCCCACGTCTCGATCCCGTGCCGCCACGCGCGGCCCTCCGGCGCGCCCGCGCTGCGCTCGACGCCGCCGAAGTAGCTGCCGGACACGGTGAGCTTCTCCTTCAGCCGGTAGTGCACGCCGGCGATGACCGACTTTTCGTCGTTGTCGTCCGTGATCGTGTCCCACCCGTTGATGAGGGCGGTGAAGATGTCGACACGGTCGCCCACGTTGTAGCTGGCGCGAACGCCCGCGTGATAGTTGGGGAGCAGCACCGACGCCGTCGAACGCGACCAGTTCCAGTTGTCCTTCACGGCGATCGTCTCGACGCCCGTCGTGGAAGGGAAGATGCCGAGCTCGAGGAGGAACGTCTTCGTCGGCTGCCATCCCAGGCTGGCGCGCTGCAGGTACCGCCAGAGCTGCGCGTTCGACTCGTTCGCTCCCTCGGCGCCGGCGAGGTCCGGCTCTGCCGCGTAGATTGCCGCCGGACCATGGCCGATCTGCAGCGCGACGCGCGCGAGGAGATCGTGCGCGCGGAAGCCGACGTCGATGACGGCGTTCTGCACGGTGATCGAGTTGTGGCGCGTGTCGTATCCGCGGTACGTGGAGATGCCGTTGCCGGGGCGATTGAAGTTCCATTGGTAGAACCCTTCGACCCAGCCGCTCACCGTGAACTTCTTGTCCGGATCGCTCTCGTCGACCTTTCGCGGGGGGTCGGACGCCGCGCCGACGTCGGGGCGCGCGGGTGACTGCGCGCCCGGCTCCTGCGTGCGCTGGCCCTCGTCGTAGTCGTCGCCAATCTCGACCTCGGGCGAGACGTTCGGCGGTGCCTTCGGGACGTCGTCGTTCTTCGGCGGAGGCGGCTCGGCGGGCTGCGCGTTCGTCGGCGGCGGAGCGGGCGGCGCAGTCGTCGGCTGCGCAGCGGCGACCCGCGCGCGAGTCACGGCCGCCGCGAGCGAGATGGCGCCGAGCAAGCGCACGCCCGCCACACAGCGGCGCTTCATGCTACGGCCGGCGCTCCCTTCGATCCCGGGGCGCGCGCCGCTTCCATCGCGCGAAGGAGCTCGAGGGGCTCCACGTCGGCCGCGCGGAGAATGGCCCCGACGACCGCGGGGCTGAGCGTCGCCGTCTCCGGCACGAGGATGGTGTTCGCGCGCCGAGACATCGTCGCGAGCCCACCCGAACGCGCGCGCGTTCGGTAGCCGAGTCGACGCAGGCTCTTCATCAACTCCGTGCCCGACAGATGCGGAAGCCCAAGCATGGCGGCGCGACGTAGCAATGGAGATGCCGACCGCCGCGGCGCTGGTCGCCCGGCCCTCCACCTCGCGTTTGCGTGCATGATGCACGCGATTTCGTTGCGCAGGCGCTGTGTCTTGACGCTGAGCATCCGTTCAGTCACAGACACGGGCGTGGACCTCCTCGTCGTTCAGCTGAAGGCCGCCATCCGAAGACTCCTCGACACGAAAGGCGTGCGTGCGCGCGTCCTCGACAAGGTGAATCGCTACGGGGAGGTCGTCATCGGCGTCATCCTCGAGAAGCCGCCGGGCCACGCGCCACCCGGGTCGGCACCGCCGGCGCGCAGCCCCGAGGACGACGGCCTCTGAAGCGGTTTTGCACGGTGATCCGCGTCGCGGTAGATTCCGCGCGATGCGAGCGGCGCACCGTCCCCTCGTGCTCGTCGTCGACGACGGCCGACAGCACGTCACGCTGCTGCGGCTCGCGCTCATGCAGCGCGGCTACGCGGTCGTCGTCGTGCACACGCCCGAGGGGGCGCAGACGATGGTTCGCGAGCGCGCCGTCGACGCCGTCCTCGTCACGGTTCCGCCCCTCGCCGCCGCCGACGTTCTCCGTGCGTTCGGGGAGGCGCGTCCTGCCGTCGCCGTCGCCGTGACCTCGTCGGACATGGCCGTCGAGGCGAGCGCCGCCGGGTTCGATCACGTCCTCACGCGGCCGATCGACTTCGCGGAGCTCGATGCCGTTCTGCGCGATCGGATGAAGCGGCGCGCGAGCGGCACGCGTGCAAAAGCACGCGTGCGCGGCCGCGGGGGAGAGGGCCGCGGACGCGAGGGCGCGGGCTGACGCGGCGCGCCAGCCGAGAGGAGCGGCGCCGCGTTGGCGTGTGGCAATCCTGTGGACAAATGAGCGGCGTGGCAAGACGCCCCGTCCTGCGAGCCAGGTACCGCGAGGTCCACAAGGCAGATTCCGCGGATTTCGTGCCTGCGCGCGCGTGTCTCGTGCTGCGGCACCGGCGTTGCTTCGGCTGACGTCCGCGTGATCCCGCTCGTTGCAGTATCCGGGAGGGAGTGCGTCGACGCGCTGGTGCAAGCCGGCTTCGTCGTGCGCAGCCGTGATGACGACCAGGCGACGCTCGGGCGCGGCTCCGCGTCGGTGGTCGTGCCGGACGTCGCGATGCTCACGCCCGAAGAGCTCTCCGGGATCCTTCGCGCGGCGGCCGTGCCGTACGACGACTTCCTGGATCTCCTCAGCGAGGCGCCGACCGATCCGGCGATCGCGCGGCCGACGTTCGCGAGACGTCGGCCGGCGAGCTTCTGACCGGCGCTAGCGCGCCACGAGCATGGCGACGGGCAGGTCGGCGAAGAGCGCCGACGCGCGCAGCCCGGAGCCCTCGACGACGTGCTTCCGTCCCGTGAGCGCGTCCTCGTAGGAGCCCTTCGGCACCGGGATCGTCCGGTCGCCCCACGCGTCGTCGACGGCCCACGCCGCACGACCGCCGGTGACGGTACGCGGCCTCCGCGTTGCCGCGCAGACGACGGTGCCTTCCGTGTGGCGACGCGCGAACGCCACCACGTCGTCGCCGCCGTCGATCGGCGTGTAGTCGCCCTCGAGGAACGTCTTCGGCAGCTCGCGGCGGAGCCGGAGACCCGTGCGGACGACGTGCAGCTTCACGCGGCCGTCCCGGAACTGCGTGAGGAGCTCTGCGGGCTTCGCGCCCTCGAGCGACCGCAGCGCGGCGCGGCGCGCCTCGTAGTCGACGGGCGTGCGGTTGTCCGGATCGACGAGGCGCAAGTCCCAGAGCTCGCTGCCCTGGTACGTGTCGGGGACGCCGGGCGAGCCGAGCTTGATGACCATCTGCCCGAGGCCGTTCGACGCGCCGTAGGCGGCGATCTCGTCGACCTTCGCGGAGAGGCTCTTCGCGAACGACGGGTCGGCGACCATGCCGGTGACGAACGATTTGAGCGCCTCCTCGTACGCCTCGTCCGGCGAGAGCCAGCTCGTGCGCTGCTTCGCCTCGCGCGCGGCCTTGATCGCGTAGTCGACGAGCCGCTCGGCGAAACCGTCCGTGTTTCCGTCGAGCGGGTACGCGCCGAGGGCGGTTTGGAAGAAGAGGTATTGGTCGGTGCCGCTCGGCGCCGTCTCGTCCTCGATCTCCTTCGTGAAGCGCGCGGCGATCTCCTGCCATTCGCGCACCCACGCACGCCACGTGTCCGGCATCTCGGTGAGCACGGCGAGCCGCGCGCGCACGTCTTCCCCGCGCTTCGTGTCGTGCGTGCTCGACGCGGTCATCGTGCGCGCCCAGTGCTCGCGGCGCGCCGCGTTCGATGCGTGCAGCTCGGCGATCGTCGTTCCGAAGTGCTCCGGCCCGCCGCCGACCTCGTTCAAAGCGATGAAGCGCGCGTACGTATAGAACGCCGTGTCTTCCACGCTCTTGGCCATGACGGGACCGGTCAGCTGCTGGAAGCGCATCGCGAACTGGACGCGTGCGGCGCGATCCTCGTCGTCGACCGCTTCGGACTTGAGCAGGAGCACGTCGCGCAGGAAGTCGAAGACCGAGGGCGAGAGCTCCGGGTTGCGCCGCCGCGCCAGGCGCGTCGCTCGCGTCACGATCTGCTCATCCATCGGCTCGCGCGAGCCGTCCGGACGGATGTACGTGCGGTAGACCGGAAACGCGGCGATCGTCTCGCTCACCGCACGCCGGAGCATCGCGAACGTGAAGTCACGCGAACGGCGGTCGCGCATCGCGATGCGCTCGAGGCGCGTCGCCAGCATGTACATCTCGCTCGAGAGGCTCGAACGCATGATCGCGCGTTTCGACTCGCGCGCGTGCTCCGCGAAGCTGCGCGAGTCGCCGCTCACCTCGTGCCAGAGCTGCGTGAACGCCTTTTCCGCGGAACGCTCGACGAAGACGCCGGACGCCTGCACCAGGAAGTCGTAGCCCGTCGTGCCTTCGATCGCCCACGACGTGGGCAGCTGCTCGCCGTGGGAGAGGATCTTCTCGGCGACGAGGTAGATGTGCTCCGGCTTTCCGCTCCGCGCCCCGCGCGCATCTTCGAGGGCGTTCCGCAGCTTCTCGAAGTACGCCGCAGGGTCGTAGAGCCCGTCGGTGTGATCGAGCCGGACCCCGTGCACCCGGCCTTCGCCGACGAGCCGCAGGAGGAGCTCGTGCGTGTCGTCGAAGACGGGGTCGCACTCCATGCGGATGGCCGCGAGGTCGTTGATGTCGAAGAAGCGGCGATAGTTGATTTCGTCGGTCGCCACGCGCCAGAACGCGAGCCGATAGCTCTGATGCATGAGGATGCGATCGAGCTCGTCGAAGCTGCGCGCATCGCCCGGCTTGCCGTTCGCGACGGTGACTTCCTCGTCGATCGCCGCGGCGATGGCCGCGTTCTCCGTCACCGCAGCGAGGCGCCGCTTGAGGACCTCCTTCTCGCGCGCGCGCTCACGCTGCTTGTCCTTCTCGGTCTCCGTCCGCGGCGGCATGTTCTTGAGGCCGGTGACGATCGACTCGAGCTCCTGGCGATGCTCGTTCTCCGCGGGGAGATCGAGGCGTGCGACGGCGCGCTCGAGCAGGGGGAGCACGCTGCGCGGATTGGCCGGCAGCATGCGCTCCCAGTACTTCACGAAGAACGCTCCGCCGTCACGGACGAGCTGGAGCTCGCCCTTCTCGAGCACCTCGCCGTACTGCGCGCCGAGGATCGGCAGGAGCACCTTGTTCTCGAGCGCCGCCTTCGGCGGATGCCACTCGATGTCGAAGTAGTCGGCGTAGATCGAGGAGGGGCCGTTCTCGAGGACGTCGAGCCACCACGCGTTGTTCGTCGACGCGCCCATGTGGTTCGGCACGACGTCGAGCACGTGGCCCATGTCGCGCGACGCGAGCGTCTCCGTCCAATCCAGGTACTCGCGCTCGGTGCCGATCTCCGGGTTCAGCTGCTTCGGGTCGACGAGGTTGTAGCCGTGCGTGCTGCCCGGCTCGGCGGACATGTACGGCGACGCGTACGCGTGCGAGACGCCGAGCTCGTCGAGGTAGTCGACGATGGCGCGCGCTGCGGCGAAGCCGAAGCCCTTGTGCAGCTGGAGACGATAGGTGGCGGTCAGGGGGCGCATGGCTCGCCTCTCTCAGCGTCGATCGACGTAGTGGATGAACAGCTTCATGGAACGCGCGGCCACCTCGGTCTTCGCGCCGGGCTCGATGTGCTCGCTGGCGCCATCGTCTGCCGTGTCGAAGAGGAGCTGCCACTTGCCGTCGGACGACGCGTTCGGGAGCGAGTAGGGGAGGGGGTTCTCCGACCCGTTCAGGATGAGATAGAAGTCGTCGTCGACGACGAGGTTGCCCTCCTCGTCCACGTCGTCGATTCCCTGACCGGCGAGGAACAGACCGAGGCTTGCCGTCGCCGGGTTGCTCCAGTCCTGGTCGGTCATCTCTTCGCCGTCGTGGCGGTACCACATGATGTCGCGGACGTCCGTCCCGCGGATGCGGCGGCCCTTGAAGAACTTCGCGCGGTGGAACGCCGGGTGGTCGCGCCGGATGGCGATGACGCGCTTCGTGAACTCGAGGAGCGCCTTGCGGCTGTCGTCGAGGTCCCAGTCGTACCAGCTGATCTCGTTGTCCTGGCAGTAGGCGTTGTTGTTGCCGCCTTGCGTGCGGCCGAGCTCGTCGCCGCCGCAGATCATCGGCGTGCCCTGCGAGAGGAGGAGCGTCGCCATGAAGTTCCGCATCTGGCGGGCGCGGAGCGCGAGGACTTCCTTGTCGTCGGTCTCCCCTTCGACGCCGCAATTCCACGACTGGTTGTCGTCTGCGCCGTCGCGGTTGTTCTCGCCGTTCGCCTCGTTGTGCTTGCCGTTGTAGGAGACGAGGTCGCGCAGCGTGAAGCCGTCGTGCGCGATGATGAAGTTGACGCTCGAGAACGGCGCGCGGCCGTTCGATGCGTAGAGGTCGCTCGATCCCGTGAGGCGGTAGCCGAGCTCGCCCGCGTCGCGTCCGAGCCCGCGCCAGAAGCCACGGATCGCATCACGGTACTTGCCGTTCCACTCGGCCCAGCCGACCGGGAAGTTACCGACCTGGTAGCCGCCCTCGCCGACGTCCCACGGCTCGGCGATGAGCTTCACGCGACCGATGACCGGGTCCTGCCGGATGATCGTGAAGAAGCTCGAGAGCTGGTCGACTTCGTGGAGCGACCGCGCGAGCGTCGACGCGAGGTCGAAGCGGAACCCGTCGACGTGCATCTCCGTGATCCAGTACCGGAGCGAATCCATGATCAGCTGCAGCGTCTGCGGGTGGCGGACGTTGAGCGTGTTGCCCGTGCCGGTGTAGTCGAAGTAGTGGCGCGGGTTGTCGCCGACGAGGCGGTAGTACGTCGGGTTGTCGATGCCCTTGAAGCTGATCGTCGGGCCGAGATGGTTGCCTTCGGCGGTGTGGTTGTAGACGACGTCGAGGATCACCTCGATGCCGGCCTTGTGCAGGCGCTTCACCATCTCGCGGAACTCGCGGACGCCTTGGCCCGCCATGTCGATGGTGCGGTACCGAACGTCGGGCGCGAAGAAGCCGATCGAGTTGTAGCCCCAGTAGTTCCGCTTGCCCTGATCGAGCAGGTGCTTGTCGTCGACGAACGCGTGGACCGGAAGGAGCTCGACCGCGGTGATGCCGAGCTCCGTGTAGTGCTTGATCATCGCGTCGCTCGCGAGACCGGCGTACTTGCCGCGAATCTCCGGCGGTACGTCGGGGTGCCGCGCCGTCGCGCCCTTCACGTGCACTTCGTAGAAGACCGATTTGTGAAACGGGATCGCCGGCGGGCGATCGTCTTCCCAGTCGAACGTCGGGTCGACGACGACGCCGCGGGGAACGCCGTGCGCGTTCTTGTCGCTCTTCTTCAGGTCTCCACCCGGATCGCCCATCTCGTAGGCGAACAGGCCCTCGTCCCAGTTCTCGGGGCGATCGAGCGCCTTCGCATACGGGTCGAGGAGCAGGTTGTTCGGGTTGAAGCGAAGACCTCGCTCCGGCTCGTAGGGGCCGTGAACGCGGTAGCCGTACATCTGGCCCGGCCGCAGGCTCGGCACGTAGCAGTGCCACGTGAAGCCGGTTCGTTCTCGAACGGGCACCCGCGTCTCGTTTCCTGCCTTGTCGATGAGACAGAGCTCGACGCCGGTGGCGTTCTCCGAATAGAGGGCGAAGTTGACCCCGCGGCCGTCCCAGTTGGCGCCGAGGGGAAAGGGGTGTCCGGGAAGTACGCGCATGGGCGGCGGGCGCCGAAGCACGTCGCGTGCCCTGACCTCCTGGTGGACGGGCGCAGCGCGTTCACACGCGCGAAAGGGGCACTTTGGAGCCCGTGCGCCTCAGCGGGGCAAGTCGCCACGCTCGTGCTGCGTTACGGAACGGTGACGTCGCTCCGAGCGCCACGGCCCGGCTGCAGAAAATTTGTGTGAACGCGAGCACGCAGCGGGGTCGCGCGCGCCCGCAGAGCGCGGTACGTCGCGTGCATTCGGCGGCGTTCGACTCGTCCCGCATGCCCGCCTCCGTCGGCATCGTCCAGCCGACGCGGAGCGCGGAGAAGAACCTTCCCCTCCCATGATCCAGACCATCCATCGCGAGACGCTCGTCGAGACGCTCCTCAACTCCCTCGAAGCGGAGCGCTACATGCGCGGCCCGCTGCTGCTCACGGTCGCAGACGAGCTCTCCGCGCCGGGGCTCGAGCCGGCGGCCGACGTTGCGCGCGCGCTCCTCGCGCGCCTCGAGAAGTCGCGGATGACGGATGCGGAGTTCCGCGACGCGATTCGTTCGCTGCGTCAGCTGGTTCACTCGCTTGCGGTGCCCGAGTCGGGCGAGCGCATGATCGGTGACCCGCTCCGCGCCGTTCCCCGCGCTGTCGTCTCTGCCGCTTCGGCGGCCTGACCTCGATGGCCACGGCACCTTCGGTCGGCGCTGGCGCGCCGCGGACGGACGCGCGCGTCCTCGCGCCTGGAGCCCACGTCGACGGGAACGCGACTACGTTCGTCGTCTTCACGACGAAGGCGAAGAACGTCGAGGTACGTCTCTTCGAGGCGGGCACGGGCGCGCCGAAGGCGACCCGCACCGAAGCGCTCTCCTCGAAGGGCGATGGCCGGTTCGAGAAGCGCCTCGATGGCGTCGGCGCCGGCGCGCTCTACAAATTCGTGCTCGACGGCACCGAGGTGCCCGACCCCTACGCCCGGTTCTTGCCGTTCGGCGTCCACGGTCCTGCGCGCGTCGTCGCGAAGGCGAAGGCCGAAGGCCTCGCCGAGCCGCCGCCGCGTGAGAAGTGGACCATCTACGAGCTGCACGTCGGCACCTTCTCTCCCGAGGGAACGTACCGCGGGGTCGAGGCTCGTCTCGACGCCGTGGCCGAGCTCGGCGTGACCGCGATCGAGATCCTGCCCGTCGCCGCGTTCCCCGGCGAGCGCGGCTGGGGCTACGACGGCGTCTCGCTGTATGCGCCGTATGCGCCGTATGGCGAGCCGGATGATCTCCGTGCTCTCGTGCGCGCCGCGCACGCGCGCGGTCTCGCCGTCATTCTCGACTGCGTCTACAACCACTTCGGGCCTGCAGGGAACTACCTGTGGAGCTACGCCGACGAGTACTTCACGAAGAAGGTGGAGACGCCGTGGGGGCCCGCGCCGGACTACGCGCACGGCCCGATGCGCCGGCTGGCCGTCGACAATGCGCGCTACTGGCTCGAGGAGTTCGGCTTCGACGGCCTCCGCCTGGACGCGACGCACGCGATCCACGACACGTCCACTCCACACGTGCTTCGCGAGATCACCGACCTCGCGCATGCGATGACGCCGCCGCGGCGCGTGTTCTTCGAAGACGAGCGCAACGAGCCCGCCGTCGTTCGCGAGCTCGGCGCCGACGGAGTTTGGGCCGACGACTTCCACCACCAGGTCCACGTCCTCCTCACGAAGGAGAGCGACGGGTACTACGCGGCGTACGAGCCGACGGTGGAGAAGCTCGCGCGCGCCATCGCTCGCGGATGGACGTTCGAAGGCGAGCCCTATCCGCCGTGGAAGGGGGAGCCTCGCGGCAAGCCGGCCGACGCAGGCGGCCTCGTCCCGGCGAACCTCGTCTACTGCATCCAGAACCACGACCAGGTCGGCAATCGCGCGCTCGGCACGCGCATCGACGCTCACACCGACATCGACTCGTACCTGGCCGCGACGGCGCTCCTCCTGTTCGTGCCTGCCACGCCGCTGCTCTTCATGGGGCAGGAATGGGCGGCCTCGACGCCGTTCTTGTTCTTCAGCGATCACGAGGGAGACCTCGGAGAAGCGGTGAGGAAGGGACGTCGCGAGGAGTTCAAGACGTTCGCGGCATTTGCGGACCCGAAGACGCGCGACGCGATTCCGGATCCGCAGGCGAGCACGACGTTCGAGAAGTCGAAGCTGCGTTGGGTCGAGCGCACGGAAGGCAACCACGCGCGGGTGCTCGCGGCGTACAAGGCGCTGCTCGCCCTCCGGCGTGACGACGCCGTGCTCTCCGCGCCGACCGCGTTCGGTGACCTGACCGTCACCGCGAAGGGCGACGTCCTCGAAGTGGAGCGGCGGCACGGCTCGGCGCGTCGTCGGCTCGTCGTCGCGTTCGGCTCGGAAGGAACGTCGGTCGACGTCGGCAGCGCGCGTGTCCTGCACGTCACCGGCTCGTTCGAGAGCGGCAAGCTCGGAGCGAAGAGCTCCGTCATCCTCGCGGACGGCTGAGCGCGTCAGGCCACGTGCGCGCTGCGCACGAGGCCGGCGCGGTCGAGCAGGTCTTCGAGCGCCGATACGTCCGCGAAGTCGCCGACGAGGCGCTCGCGGATTCCGGGGCCGCGCTTCACGAGCGTGGGCGTGAACGCGACGCGATCGCGATCGACGTCGGCATCGAAGGGCGCGTCTTCCGTCACGTCGACGATCGAGAGGACCACGTTCTCCGGGCCGTAGTACCCGAGCACGCGACGCAGGTTGCGGAGCCCGCGGAGCGAGCACTGCGAGCGGGTCATGTACAGCACGAGCTCGATCGCCGGCGGTGCGGGCGGGGGCGCGAGTGAGAGCGCGTGGACCGACGCCGGCGGGCTGCTCGTCGCCGTCGGCTCTTCTCGGGCGGCGGGGGGCGCGGACGCGCGCGTCGCGCGCTCGACCTCCGCGAGGAGCGCGTCGATGTCGACGGGCTTCTTCAGCACGACCACCCCTTCGGGAAGGGGCGGGAGGAGACGCTCTGCCGTGCACATGATCGCCGGCCCGAGGAGGCCCTCGGCTTGGGCGGTGTTCAACAGCCATGCGCCAGTCTCACCGGGATCGAGCCAGAAGTCCGTGACGAGGACGTCGAACGTGCCCGCGCGGAGCTCTTCGATGCCCCTCTCGGCGGAGCCGACGCCGGTGACGGAGTGACCGGACGCCGTCAGGAGCTCGCCGACGAGCTCGCGCGTGTCTTCGTGGTCTTCGACGAACAGGATGGTGGCCACAAACGCTCCCTCGACGCGCGCGAGCAGGTCGCCTTTGTTCTGACGCACGGCGAGCCGCAACGTCAAGCGACGACGCGTGCGACCGGTTTGCGACCGGCGGTCGCAGGAACCTCTGCGCCGCGGTTACGCTGCGCAAGCGCTCGCTTCGCGGCGGCGTACCCCGTTTCGATAAGGAACGACGCCGCATCGATCCCGGGGAGCATCCAACGCATGAGACTCCCGAAGCCGAGGCTCGACGGCGGCGCAATGGCGACGAACGGCACGCCGCGGAATCGATCGCCGTGGATCTCGGCGTCGACGAAGCCCACGTTCGAGGCGCGCCGGAAAAAGATCTCGGCGTAGCGCCAGACCGATCTCACCGTCGACGCCTTCGTGAAGCCGGCCTTCGGGATCGCGTGTACATTGCACAGATATACGATCTCGGTCGCGCCGAGCTTCACGGCGGCGTTCAGCGGCGCGTTGTGGAGGAGGCCGCCGTCCGCGAGAAGCTCGTCGCCATGCTCCACCGGGGGAAGGAGAGGAGGCAGCGCGTACGCGCCGCGAGACACGGCGCGAAGACCCTCGGCATCGCGCTCGGTGCGATTGCCGCGAACGTCGACCCGCCCGGTCTTCATGTCGACGACGAGGAAGGCCAGCGTCCGCCGGTCTTTCATCATCGCCTCGAAGTCGACTCCCTGCTCGACGCGCGCGCGGAACCAGCGCGCATCGAGAATGCCCTCGCGGAAGTTGCGTCCATGGAGGAGCCCACGCAGGATCGTGCGGAGCCGGCCGACCGAGCACCAGAACTCGGTCGCCGCTTTCGCGCCGCCGACGAGCGTTCGCAGCAGGTTGATCCCGCCGGCGCTCGACCCGATGAGCACGTCGGGCTGAAAGCCGCTTTCTTCGAGCGCGCGGAGCGCTCCCGCGGAGAACGCGCCGAGCGTCCCGCCTCCGCCGAGGATGAGGACCTTCATGCAGCCCTCCGCGGCGATGCCTCGGTCGTCCACTCGCCGACGAGGTCGTCGACCATCGTTTGAGTGCGCGTCCACACTTCTCGGTGAAGCGTCCGTACGGCGTCGTCGTCCGTCGCGCGCGTGCCGGCAGGCGCGCTCAGCGGCTTGCCGAAGCGGAACCAGAACGGGACGGGGTTCGGGAGCGGACCGCGCCGGCCCCACACGAGCGGGAGATCGTACTTCGCGTGCCCCATGAGGAGCTGCCCGCTACCTTCGAGATGCTTCACGACGTGGAACGTGTCGTCGACGCCCGCCGCGGCGAACGGGATGATCGGCACGCCCGCCGAGAGCGCGAGCCGAACGAAGCCGACGCTCTTTTCCCAGAGGCAGCGGTACTTGTCGCTCTCGTGCTTGAACACCTCGCGAGCGCCACCCGGGTAGCACACGAGGAGGTGCCCGCGACGCAGCGCAGCGAGCCCGTGCGCGGCGCTGCCGTACGTCCCACCGAGGCGAACGAGGAGGTCGCGCACGCCCGGTACGCGGAAGAACCAGCGGTCGGCGAGCCCGATGGGGAGGCGACCGCAGGCGGCCAGAATGCGCTCGAAGAAGAGCGGTGATTCGTAGCCGAGCATGCCGTGATTGCCGACGAGCAGTGCCGGGCCGGAGGGCAGGTTCTCCACGCCTTCCACGCGCACGGGATGAAGAAGAGACAGCGCGCGTACGAGCGGGCGGACCATGCGTACGAGCCCGGGGTGCGGCTCTGCTATCCAACGCTGGCGGACGTCCTCGGCAGCTTCACGGGGCGATCGCATGACGACGTTCCGTTGCAAGAACCGGCCGCGCGCGTCGGCACGTCCGTGCACCGCGGCCCCGACGCCTCGACCATCACGCGCGCCGCACGAGCGCCCACGCGACACCCGAGATCTTCCGCCACGGCAGCTCAGCGGTCGCGCGGACGGTCGCGCCGGGCGCGGTACAGCACGTGCCGACGTAGCGCATGACCTTCGGGGAGGCGCGGATGGTCGAAGTCGCCGTCGGTGTCGCGCGTCATCCCGATGCGCTCCATGACGCGCTGCGAGCGCTCGTTCTGCACCGCCGTGAAGGAGAGCACCTCGACGAGGCCGAGCTCCGCGAACGCGATGTCGAGCACCGCGCGCGCGCCCTCCGTCGCGAGCCCGCGACCCCACACGTGCCGCGCGAGCCGCCACCCGATCTCGACGCACGGCGTGAACGGAGCCTCGAACGAGGGCACCGAGAGCCCGACGAAGCCGACGAACGGATCGGCGCCCGGAAGCTCGACCGCCCAAAGGCCGAAGCCGCGGCTCGCGTGCTCTCGCCGGATGCGCTCGGCCAGCGCGTCGCTCTCCTCGCGGGTCAGGAGGGCGGGGAAGTGCTCCATGACTGCCGGATCGGCGTTCATCGCGGCGAATGCCGGCCGATCCTCGTCGCGGAAGACGCGCAGCAGGAGCCGCGGCGTCGAGATCTCGCCGACGATCGACGCGGGCACGCCCGAAGATTAGCGAACCATGGGAAGACGCACGATGGCCGCTCGTTCGGCGTGCCCGGCGAACAACGCGCGCAGCGCGACGCGACGGCCTTCGCCGCCGTCCACGGCGGCTTGCTGCGCGGCGAGGCGCTCCTCGAAGGGGCCCACACTCCAAAGCGCAGAAGCCTCCAGCTCTTCGAGCGGCGGACCTTCCTCGCTGAGCGGGCAGATGTCGCGTGCCTCGAGCGCATTCCCGCCGTCGTCCTGCTCGAGCCAACGCAGGGGCAGCCCTTGCGTCCGACAGACGTAGGGGCGATCCGCGTAGATGCGGCACGCTCCGCGCCCGTCGAGGAACGCGCACCCGTCGCCCGGGTTCGGCGCGGCTCCGCGAAGCAGCTCGCCGTGCCGTTCTGCGATCACGGCCGCTTCGATCTCGAAGACGGTGAGCCCGTCTTGGCAGCATCCGCTGCATCCTTCGCGGCAGCGAAGGCGGTCGCCGTGAACCTGCGCCACGCCGCTCGCGAGCTCGTCGACGACGTCGTGCATGCGCACGACCCACGCGCGTACGGCCGGCGGAACGTCTCGCAGAGCGGACATGCGCGAAGGCGTGTAGCCCGCGGCGTTCGCCACGTCCACGGGTGCTTCGACGCCGCCCGCGCTACGCTCGACCATCGTGCTGCGCGTCACCATGCTCGAGCTTCCCGCGCGTTGGGGCGAGCCACTCGCAGCGCTCGCCGACGTCGACGCCGAGCTCGCGGCGGGCGCGCGCACGGACATCGTGCTGCTGCCGGAAGCCGCGTTGACCGGCTACGTATCGCCGGGCGGCGACGCGGACCTTCGCGCGTTCGCGGAGCCGCACGACGGACCCGTGGCGGCGCGCGCCGCGCAGGTGGCCGTCGCACGCGGGGTCACGCTCGTCGCGCCGATGATCGTGCGCGAGGAGGGCTCGTTCTTCAACGCCATGGTCGCGTTCGCTGCCGACGGCACGCGCGTCTTTTCGTACGCGAAGCGGCATCCGTGGACGCCGGAGACGTGGGCCACTGCGGGGCCCGCTCCGGCGCCGGTCGTCCGCATCGGCGGGCACGCCGTCACGACGTGCATTTGCTTCGACATTCACTTCGTGAGCCACGACGCGGCCGCCGCGCTCGACGCGAGCGACGTGCTCCTTTTTCCGAGCGCGTGGGTGGACGACGGCCCCGATGATCTTCGCGCGGACATCCTCCCGCGCCTCGCACGGCGGCATCGCATCACGATCGTGAACGCGAACTGGGGCCCCGGCGCGGTGCGCATTCCCGGGCAGGGCGGCTCACGCGTCATCGCGGCAGACGGCCGCGCGCTCTTACGCACCGAGACGAGCTGGTCGTCGCCGGCGCGGATCGTGCGCGCAGACGTCACGCTCGAGCTGCCTGCACGCGCGCTCTGAGCCGGCGTTCGCTGGGTTGTCGAGGACGTCCGCTGCGGCACACGTGGTGCACGCCGGATGGTATGGCGGAAACGCGCATCTCGCAGCGGGTACTCGTCACCGGCGCAGTCGGGAATGTCGGTCGCGAGGTCGTCCGTGCGCTGCGCTCCCGGGGCGTGCCGTTCCGTGCAGCGGACCTCGTTCCGGACGCCGTCACTGCGATGCACGGCGCCCAAACCGAGGCCGTGCGTCTCGACTTCGACGACGATGCGACGTACTCGCGCGCGCTGGACGGTTGCGACAGTCTGTTCCTCGTCCGACCGCCCGCGGTTTGCGACGTGCAGAATACGCTGGTGCCCTTCGTGGACGTCGCCATGGCGAGCGGCGTCCGTCACATCGTCTTCCTCTCCGTCGCCGGCGCAGCGACGAACAAGCTCGTTCCGCATCACGCCGTCGAGAAGCATCTCGAAGAGCGGCAAGCCGCGGCCACGATCCTGCGTCCGTGCTTCTTCGCGCAGAATCTCGGCGCCGCGTACAAGGACGACATCGCGGAAGACGATCGCCTCTACCTCCCCGCGGGCCGAGGCCGCGTCGCGTTCGTCGACATCCGCGACGTCGCCGAGCTCGCGGCGTTGATCCTTTCGGATCCGGCCCCGCACGCGGGCCAGGCGTACACGTGCACGGGCCCCGAGGCGCTCTCGTTCGAGGAGGCCGCGCGGCTCCTCACCGACGTCATCGGCCGGACGATTCGCTACGAGCCCGCGTCCATCGCCGGCTACGTGCGTCACCTCCACGTGCAGGGATTGCCGCTCGCGCAAATCGGCGTGCAGACGCTCCTGCACATCGGGCTGCGCTTCGGTCAACGCGAGCACGTCGATCCGACGCTCGGCGAGCTGCTCGGGCGGCGTCCGCGCACGCTCGCTGCGTACGTACGCGACGCCGCTCAGCTCTGGGATCGCCCCGAGCGCGCGCCCTCGTCGTCGAGATACATCGTTCCCTCGGTGACGAGCACGGCGTGACCGCGGAGCGAGACGCGGTCGCCGCGGAGCGTGCACCGCATCGCGCCGCCGCGCGGTCCGACTTGCCTGGCCTCGAGGACGTCCTTGCCGAGCCGCGCGCACCAGTGAGGGGCGAGCGTGCAATGCGCCGAGCCGGTGACGGGATCCTCGGGGACGCCCTTCGCCGGAGCGAAGAACCGAGACACGAAGTCGACGTCCGCATCTTCGCCGTCACCCGGCGCGGTCGCCACGACCGCGAACACGCCGGCGAGGGCCGCGAGCTTCGCCATGTCGGGCGCGAGCGCGCGCACGTCGGCGGCATGGTCGAACGTCGCGACGACGTCCCGTGCGCGAAGGAGCGCGCGCGGAGCCTTGCCGAGGGCGTCGCCGACGGCCCGGAGGAGGGCTTCGTCGTCGACGGTCTCGGGTGGACGCGCCGGGAAGTCCATCGCGAGCGCGTCTTCGTCTCGCGCGACGTGTAGCGGCCCGCTGCGCGTCAAGAACGTCACGTCCCTCCGCGCCGGCTCGAGGTGCCGGAGGACGACGAACGCGGATGCGAGCGTCGCGTGCCCGCAGAGGTCGACCTCCACCTTCGGCGTGAGCCAACGCAGGCGGAATGCATCGCCTTCGGGGACGAAAAATGCGGTCTCCGAGAGGTTGTTCTCGCGCGCGATCGCGGCGAGCGTCGCGTCGGGCAGCCACGCGTCGAGCGGAACGACGGCGGCGGGATTGCCCTCGAAGCGCTTGGTCGTGAACGCGTCGACGACGAACGTGCGTAGCCTCTGCATGACGCCGAGGCTACCGCGCCCGAGGTCAGCCCGTGACGACGGCGTGCGGGTTCGCGCCGAACGGCGTTCCCGGCACCTTCACCGCGGAGGCGACCGCCGCCCAGAACGCCTTCACCGGCGGGGTGGTCGGCGCGAAGCGCGACTGCGCGTTCACCGGGAAGCTCATACCCTGCTTGATGTTCTTGCCCATGAGCACGGCGACGGTGCCGTCACCGTGATCACCGTTCGGCAGGCGAACGAGCTCGCCCGAGATGCAGACGACGACGTTGCGGTCGGGGAGGTTCAGCATGCGCTCGAGGAACGTCTTGATCGGCGCGATGCGGCTGTCGCCGAACGGGCCCGTTCCGAGGAAACGCTGACGCGAGAGCGTCCCGTTCTGCGAGAGCCCGCCGCTCGTCTGGTGGAAGTCCCAGGACGCGAGCCCGAAGTCGCAGATGTTGATGACGTTCGTGTTCGCCGCGCGGATCATGATCTCCGCGCCCGCGAGCATCGAGGCGTACGTACCGACGGTCGTGCGGTTCGCGAGGCCGTAGGCCGTGTTGATCTCGGCGAACGTGACCGGCTTCGGCGGCGGCTTGCGGAGGGCGGCCACCGCAGACTGGTACGACTCGGTGAGCGGCGTGAGCTGGCCGGGGTTCATGTCGATCTGGCGCTTCGACATCTCCGCCGAGCTCTCGAGCGTGCCGCCGGCGATCGCGCGGTTCGGCGCGTTCGGATCTTGGGTGTCCGAGCCGAGCGCCTTGATCGCGTCGGCGAGGTCGGACACGCGCTGGAGCGGAACGCCCTGGAACGCCGGCTGGTTCTGGTACGCGGGGGCGCGGTCGCCGAAGTAGACCGCCTTGAAGGCCGAGTCGCCGCCCATGTAGTAGGCGAGCTGGTTCAGGTAGCAGTTGCCGCCGTCACGAAGGATGGCGCGCTCGCCGCCGGAGTTCTGGTTCTGCGGCGTCGTGTGGAGCGCGTTGCCGTGGCGCATGCCAATCGCGCCGAAGTGGTCGAGCGCGAACTTCGGGAACGTCCCGAACGTGCTCGCGTCGGTGTAGAGGTCCGACGTCCCGATGCGGGTCATGTTCGTGTCGGTGACGCCGAACTTGCCGCGCAGGATGTTCGCGCAGCCCGCGAAGAGCGCGTTCAAACCGCCGTTGAAGTAGATGTGCACGAAGTGCGAAGGCTCACCGGCCGCGAGCGCTTCCGGCACCATCGGGCCGAGGATGCGCGCGCCGGCGGCTGCACCGGACGCAGCGGCGAAGCCCTTGAGGAGTCCGCGACGAGAAAGCTTGGGATCGTGCTTCATGGGTTTCGGGCTCGCTCAGAACGTGAGGAACTGGCTGCTGGAGAGGATCGACGCGCAGACGTACGTCCACTTGCGTCGGGCGTCGGGCTCGTCGTTCAGCTTCGTGGTCGCGAGGGTGGTGCACGAGGCGACCTCTTCGGGAGAAGCCGAGCGGCTCCACGCCTTGCGCATGAGATCCGTGCAGACCTTCGCCGCCGACTCCGCGGTCGGAGCCGCGGCGTACTCGGCCGCCGTCTTCGTGTACGCCTGGCAGCCCTCGAACGAGATCGCGAAGATCGCGTTCAGCGAGACGCCGGAGTGCTGCGCCTCCGCGTACCAACGTGCCGGCGGCTCGTCGAAGGAACCGCCCGCGGCGGCGAGGCTCGCCGGGACGAGGCCGAGCACGCGCTGGTACTCCCCCGCCATCACGGCGTAGGGCTTCAGCCGTGCGCGGTTCACGCCGACGTTCTCGTTGACGCGTCGCTCGTTCAGCTTCGCGCCGTCGAAGTTCACGTAGGCGCGGCCGTCGGGCTTGACGGTGCACTGGAGCGCTTCGGGCGTCGTGCCGCCACCGTTCTCGCCCTCGGTCTCGCCGGCTCCGCTGCCGGGTCGCGAGGCGCGACCCGTGAGCTGATCCGACTCCTCGGCGCACGCGCCGAGGACCGTCGTGGAAAGGAGAGCAATCGTGAAGAGAGCCTTGCGGGTAATCACCGGATTGTCCCTCACTGGCAGAACGAAGCGTCCTTCGCGACGACCGCGACGGCAGCACTGATGGTCTTGGCGGACGAGAGCGCGTCGACGCAGGCGTCGAACACCTTTGCCTCGCACTGGTTCTCGGCGCGGCCGTACAGGTACTTGAAGACGAGGCGGCACTGGTTGAAGCGCCACGCGTCCGAGTCGACGAGCGTGGCGACGAGCGCCTTGTCGTCGGCGAGCGTCTTGCCGAGCACGTTCTGAGGGCCCTCGGTCGGCGCTGCGAACGTCACCGCTCCGTCGGCCGCGACGCGCTTGCGAGGCAGGAGCTTCGCGAACGTGTCGAGCGCGTACCACTGGTCGAAGTGGCAGCTCTTGCACGCGGCGGCCTGGCGACCGGTCGCCGTGCGATCCTCACCGGGCGCACCGACCGACGCGACGAGCTGGAGCCCGGTCGTATCGGAGAGCAGGCGGAACGCGCCGACCAGCATGTAGCCCTGGTCCTCGTTGCCGGCGTAGCGCCGCCGCCACGAAGCGGTTCGGTAGAAGCCGAGACCGTTCGGGTTCGGCGTGACCGTCATCGTCGTCGCGGTCGGCGATGCCGGCGCGACCTCGTACTGTCCGACGAAGAGCTCGGACCACGGCTTCTTCTCCGTGATGACGTGCTTCGCGAGATAGTAGACGGGGTCCTCCGTTGCCGAAGGAGCGGGACCGCCGTTGAACTCCGAGTTGATGAAGCGCGCGTAGCGCTCCGCGAACTCGGGCGTCGCGACCATCGCGTCGACGGCGCTCTGCGGCGACGGCGAGGCGAGCAACGTCGCATCGGCGCTCTTGCCGACGAGCGCGATTGAAAGACGGATGGCGCAGCGCTCGTTGGCCTCCGCTTGATCGGCTTCGCTGCCTTCGGCGCGAGCGCGACCGCCCGTGGCGAGGGCAGCGCCCGCGGCGAGCGCAGGGACGAGGAGAGCGAGGGCGGTGATGCGCAGGCGCTTGCGCAAGGGCTGACGGCTCGGCGAGAGCATGACGAGACGTTTCGCAATGTGCGTACCATGGGGTACCCACGCGCACCCGGCTTGGGTTTGTGCCGTGAGCCCGGATCCCAAACAGGATCTCGCGCGGTTCTCGTGGATCCTCCGAGCCCCACTTCGCGCAGGATCGATCGCGACTCCTCGCGATTCGCGGGCTGACGCTGGGGCTCCGTCGCGACCTGTCGCGAACCGTGGATCACGCAGAGACCACGGTGGCGTGTCCCCTCGCGAGGCGACGAGCCGCGTGGAGGTGCCGTGCTTACGTTCGTTCTCGATGTATCGCACCACGACGCTCTCGTGCCCCGCGTGCACCGCCTCTCTCGCTCCTGTCCCCGGCTCCGTACCGATGTGCGGCTGCAGCGCGTGCGGCGGCATCTTTCTCGGTCCCGAAGCCTCCGTTCACGTCATGCGCGGCCTCGGCGATGCGCTCGAGGCGGAGGTCGCGCGTGCGAGCGTCGAGATCGCGCGCTCCTCGCACGTGCCGGCGCGAGACGGAGGCGCACGCGCATGTCCGGCGTGCCATGCGGCGATGGCGCGCGTCGTCGTCGGCGACGTCGTCGTCGACTCGTGCTTCGCGCACGGCACCTGGTTCGATCGCGACGAGGTGTCCGGCGTCGTGCGCGCGTGCGGTACGCTGCGGAAGAGCGTGGCGCCGCCCGACGACGCCATCACCGTCGGCGGCATCGCCGAAGGCGCGGCGTTCGTCGTGACCGGCGCAGCGAGCCTCCTCGTGCGCGCCTTCGCCGGCGTCGTCGAGGTGCTCTCGAACGGCAGCGAGGGCGGCGACGACTAGGCGGCGACGTCCGGGACCATCGCGAGCGCGGGCCGTGGCGATATCGCGCGCTACGGCCGGGTGAAGTTGTGGCACATTCGGTCCGTGCGCGAACGGCTCGAGAGCTTCATGCTCGTTCTCGCCGTCGGCGCGGCCGTCGCGATCGGCGCGAAGCGCGTCTCCGTCCCTTACAACGTCGCGCTCGTACTCATCGGGCTCGTGCTCGTCTTCGCCGACGTGCTGCCGCACGCGCCCATGGATCCGGAGGTCGTCCTCGTCGCGTTCCTCCCGCTCCTCGTCTTCGAGGCCGCTCTCTTTGCCGATGCCGACAGCCTGAGGGGGGCGCGCCGGCCAATCCTCGCGCTCGCCGCGCCGGGCGTCGGCATCTCGCTCATCGCGACCGCAGGCGTCGCGACGCTCATCCTCGGCCTACCGTTCTCGGCCGCGCTGCTCCTCGGGGCGCTCCTCGCGATCACCGACACCGTGAGCGTGCTGCTCGCGTTCCGGAGCACGCGCGTTCCGCATCGGCTCGCCGCCGTCATGGAGGGAGAGAGCCTCTTCAACGACGGCACGGCGCTCGTGCTGGTCAGCGTGACGAGCGCCGCCGTGGCGACGGGCTCGTTCGACGTGGTGACGACGACGCGCGCGCTCGTGCTCGCCATCGTCGGTGGGCTCGGTGTGGGCGCCGCGTTCGGTATCGTCGGCGGCGCAGCGCTCGGCCGAACGCCAGATCATCTGACGGGCATCCTGGCATCGACCGTCCTCGTCTTCGCGACCTCGCTCCTCGCCGAGCGCATCCATGCATCGCCCGTGATCGCCGTCGTCGTCGCCGGTCTCGTGGTGGGCCGCGCGGCCCGGCGCGCGCTCGAGCCCTCGCGCGTCCTCGCGCTGCAGGGCTTCTGGGAGGTGACCGGCTTCGCGGTGAACGTCCTCCTCTTCCTGCTCGTCGGCATGCAGATCGATGCGCGCATGCTCGTCGAAGAGGCGCAGCCGATCCTCTACGCCGTCGCGGCGCTGCACGCCGGCCGCGCAGTGGCCGTGTACGGCTGCTTCGCCGTGCTCCGCGCGCTCCGCCGCGACGCCGTGCCGGTCCGCTGGCAGCACGTGATGGTGTTCGGCAACATCAAGGGCGCGCTCTCGATGGCCGCGGTGCTTGCCTTGCCGCAGGGGTTGCCGCATCGCGCGCGCCTCGTCACCATCGTCTTCGGCGTGACGTTCGTCACGCTCGTCACACAGGCGCTCCCGTTCCGGCGGGTCCTCGTCTGGCTCGGTGTCGCGTCGAGCGGCAAAGACGATCTCGACGTCGCACGCGCGCGACTCATCGCGGCCCGACGTGGGCAGCAAGAGCTCGATGGCCTCCTCGCGACGGGTCTCATGTCTCGCGCAGAGCACGCGGACCGGCGCGCCGCGTTCCAGCGGATCATCATCGACGCCGAGCGCGCGCTGCGGACACCGGAAGGAGACGCCGCCGACGACGTGATCATCGACGGCGCCGTGCTCACCGCGCAGAAGGCTGCGCTCGTGGACGCCGCGCGGCGCGGCCTCATCGCCTCCGAGACGGCGGACCGCGAGATCTCGGACATCGATGGCAGGCTCGTGCGGCTCGGCACGCATGCGCCTCCCGAGCTCGCGGCGAGCCGCATGGCAGGAAAGGAAGACTGATGCGAATCGTCATCGCCGGCGCGGGCCGAGGCGGTCTCAATCTCGCCGTCTATCTCCAGCGCAGCGGGCACACCGTGATGGTCGTCGACCGCGACGCGGCGGTCGCCGAGCGCGCGTTCGAGCTCTACGGCATCGTCGCGCTCGCGGGCGATGCCACGGACGTGTCGGTGCTCAAGCAATGTGACCCCGACCGCGCCGACGTCGTGCTCGCCATGCTTCATCGCGACGCGGACAATCTCGCGGTCGCTGCGCTCGCGCGTGCGCTCGGCGCGCACCGCATCATGGTGCGCATGCGCGATCCCGAGTACCGGCGGGTGTACGAGAGCGCGCGGGTCGACCAGATTCTCTCCGAGACCGAGATCCTCGTCGGCGTTCTCGCGACCGCGATCGAGCACGAAGCCGTCCGGCACTCGATGGTGCTCGGGTCGGGAGAAGCGATCGCGGTCGAGATCGTGATCGAGAAGGGCGCTTGGGTCGTAGGGCGTGCGGTGAGCGACGTAGCGTCGGACGAGCGGTTTCCGGCGTCGTGCGTCATCGCCGGCATGGCTGCGGGCGGGGAGGTGCAGGCGCCACGCGGCGCGACGGTGATCGAGGCGGGAGCTCAGCTCCTCGTCGTCTCCGCGCGCCGCGATCTCGCGGCGACGATCGACTTCTTCCGCCGTCGCGCCTGAGCGGCGTCAGACGCGTTCGAGGATCGTCGCGATGCCTTGTCCGCCGCCGATGCACATCGTGACGAGCGCCGTTCCGAGGCCGCGCCGTTCGAGCTCGTCGAGCGCAGTTCCGAGGAGCATCGCGCCCGTCGCGCCGAGGGGATGACCGAGCGCGATCGCGCCGCCGTTGACGTTCACACGCTCGGGGTCGATGCCGAGCTTCCGCTCGGTTTGGAGGACGACGGCGGCGAACGCCTCGTTGATCTCCCAGAGGTCGATGTCACGCGCACGCATGCCCGCGCGGGCGAGGGCTCGCTCGCTCGCGGGCGCGGGCGCAGTGAGCATCAGGATCGGATCGCTGCCGATCGTCGTCATCGCACGAATGCGTGCGCGAGGTTTCACGCCGTGCTCGCGCACGTAGCGCTCCGACGCGAGGACGACGGCAGCGGCGCCATCGGCGATACCGCTGGAGTTCCCTGCCGTGTGAACGTGGCGGATCGTCTTTGCGGCGGGATGCGCGCGAAGCGCGAGCGCGTCGAGCGTCTCTCCGGCGGGACCGACCTGCGCTTCGCCCATGCCGACGAACGAAGGCGAGAGCGCCGCGAGCGCTGCTGCCGTCGTGTCCGGCCGCGGGAGCTCGTCGCGCGCGAGGAGCACGGCGCCCGACGACGGATCTTTCACCGGCGCGATGGACCGTTCGAACCGTCCTTCTTCGATGGCGCGCGCGGCACGCTGCTGCGAGCGCAGCGCGACGGCATCGATCTCCTCGCGCGAGAACCCCTCGAGCGACGCGATGAGGTCGGCGCTGATCCCCTGCGGGACCTGGAAGAAGCGCTCGCGAAGACGCAGGTGGTTGCCGTCCATCCCTCCGCGATCGGCACCCATCGGGACGCGCGACATGCTCTCGACGCCGCCGGCGACCACGAGATCGTTCGCCCCGGAAGCCACACCCATGGCCGCGAAGTGCACGGCCTGGAGGCCCGAGCCGCAGAACCGGTTCACCGTCGTCCCGGTGACCTCGACGGGCCACCCGGCCGCGAGCACGGCGTTCCGCGCGATGTTCGCGCCCTGTTCGTCGGCCTGCGACACGCAACCGACGACGACGTCTTCGACGTCACTCGCCCGCACGCCGCGCCCGACCACCGCGTCGAGTACCTGGGCGAACAGCTCCTGCGGGTGCAGCGTCGAGAGAGAGCCCTTGCCCGCCTTGCCTCGGCCGCGCGGAGTGCGCACGGCATCGATCACGTAGCTCGTCATCGTTCTTCTCCTTCCGCAGCGCCCTTGCGCTACATGCTCGCGCTGCGCGACACCGAGGCGCCCACCGCCCGGCACGCACGCAGGATCTCGTCCGAGAGCTCGGTCCCGCGGAGCGCGCGCGCCAAGCTGAGGCCGCCGCACATGAGCGCGACGAGCGCGAGCGCGAGCTGCCGCTTCGGGATCGCCCCGGCCGCGAGGTGCTCGGAGAGCCGGTCGGCCATCGCTGCGACCTCGGTCGCGAGGACGTCACGATGCTCGGGCGCCGTCGTCGCGACCTCGGAGACGATGGCTGGGAACGGGCACCCCTTTGCCAGCTCGTCGCGATGCGCGGCCGAGAGGTAGCGCTTCAGCACGACTTCGGCGCGTGCCTCGACCGGCTTCTCCTCGAGGCGCGCGAAGAGGCGCTCGCGTAGCTCGGCCGCGGTCCGGCGTAGCGCCGCGTCGATGAGGTGCTCCTTCGAGGGGAAGTGCGCGTAGAAGCCGCCGACGGTGAGGCCGGCGCCCTCCATGACCTCGGCGACGCGTGCGCCGCCGATCCCGCGCGCGCGAAGGAGCCGCGCGGCAGACGCGAGAATCGTCTCGTGCGAGCGCTCCTTCCGTTCGGCCTTCGTCGTCGTCATCGTACGAACGTAATATGACGGTCGTACGATGTCGAGTCAAGGCGCGTCGCCTCGCCGCGCCGACGAGACGGGTACTCGCCTTGCACGAGGACGCGCACGATGAGCACGGCCCTATCGTCTCCCGCGCGCGACGCGAGCATTTCCGCGCGCTCGCGCGCGACGTCCGCGGGACCCTCGTGCGCGGGTGCCACACGCATGCGCGCGGCCGCACGAGGCGGTACCGCCGCCGCAGCGCTGGCGTCCGCCGCGGGCGTGCTGCTCGACGCGTCGCTCGCGTTCGCATGCCCGAGCTGCCCGACGGCCGACCGCGTCCGCTTCCTCGTCCTCGGCGACGACTTCTGGTCGAACGTCGCGATCGCGTGCGTTCCGTTCGCCGTCGTCGGAGCCGTCAGCGTCCTGCTGCACCGAATGTCGTTTCCGGCGGCGCCTCGCGAGGCGGCTCAGAACGCCGTGGAGCCCGGAGGTTCGAGCCATGGTTGATCGCGCGTCGAAAGCAAAGGTGCACTACGGGCCGCTCGTCTCGGCGGGGCTCCTGCTCGGGACGGGGCTAGGCGGCTTCGTCGACGGCATCGTGCTCCACCAAATTCTGCAGTGGCACAACATGCTGTCGAGCAAGCTTCCGCCGACCAACCTCGTGGCCATGAAAGTGAACATGGTCTGGGACGGCCTGTTCCATGCGCTCACGTGGGTCGTCACCGTCGTCGGCGTCGCGCTCCTCTTCCGCGCGGGCAAACGGCCAGACGTGCCGTGGTCGGCGCGCGTCCTCGTGGGCGGCATGGCCGGCGGCTGGGGGCTCTTCAACTTCGTCGAGGGCGTCATCGATCACCAGCTCCTCGGCATCCATCACGTGCACCCCGGTGCCGGCGAGCTCGCGTGGGACCTCGGCTTCCTCGCCTCGGGGCTCGTGCTGATGGCGCTCGGCTTCGTGCTCGTTCGTCGCGAGCAGCGAGCGCCCGCCTCGCCGAGGCCCGGCATGCTTCGTCCGCGCGAAGGAATGGGCTGAAACGAACGTCTCGGTCGCCCGGGCACGCTCGGCGTCCGCTCATCGAGTACCCGTGAAGTTTTCGCGGTCCGCCGGCATGGACATGTACCGCGTGAGGAAGCTCGGCGCGGCCGATGGCCTCGCTCCGAACGCGACGTACCGCGTTTCCGTCGCGGTCGACCTCGGCGCTCGGGGGGCTAGGGCTTCTCCGCGATCTTCGACTCGGCGGTTCGCGTCTCGATCACGCGCACGGGCGCGTGATCGAGCGGTGCGGGCAGGGTCACTCCACGCTCTCTTCTGCCGCGACGAACTCGGACGCGTCGATCTCGGCGCCAATCGAGAAGAAGTCGTACGACTCCGCGTACGACGCCACGGGGCTGCCGCTGCAGCCGTTCGTCGTCTTCGTGTAGACCGTCGTGCCGTTGAAGCGCCCCGATACGTCGTAGAGCGTCGTGCCGCTCCCGCCCGAGCCCCCGCAGTACGCGCCCGTGCGCGCCGCCGTCGTCGGCGCGTCGCAGCCCTTGGAGACGTACGCGAGAGGCTTCGTGCACGAGGCGTCGGCGAACCACTGCGTGTGGATCGTTCCGCTGCTGAGCGGAAGGCACCGCAGCTTGCCGTCGGCCGCACGCTGGAACGAGCAGTCGACGCCGCGCGCCGAGTCGTGCCAGCCGTTCGGCGCGCGTGCGCCGTCTTCGGCGACGAGGGTTCGTGCGCGGAGGCGCGTGCCGCTCGTGGTACCGGCGCCGGCGCCACCGCCGTTCGACGTGCCATCCGGACCGGGCTTGCCGCCGTCGCCGGCCACGTCGCGCGTGATGACCTCGGTGCGCGTGCACGCGGAAGCGGCACCGCCGAGCACGGCGAGGGTGAGGAGCGAAGGCAGCAGGATACGTTCGTTCACGAGGAGACCTCCGGGTACGGGCCGTCTTACGCGGCGCGCGGCGGAGTCTTCCCTCGTCCGGGCGGAGCGCGCAACCTGCGACGATCGTGTACGACAAGAATCCGGGCGCGCCCGCGCGCCTGGGCACGTCTGGCGACGTGCGTTAGAACGCTGCCGTGCTTTCCGAATCTTCGCTCCAGGTGCTGCTGGTCGACGATGACGAAGAGCTCCGCGAGCTGCTCGCCACTCGTCTCGCTGCGAGTGGTCATTCGGTGACCGTCGCGAGCGATGGGCTCCAAGCGGTGCGGCTCGCTCGCGCCGGCCGTCCGGACGTCATCGTCCTCGACATGGTGATGCCTGCGATGAGCGGCTGGGAGGCCCTACCGCTCCTCCGGAGCCTCGGCCCCGGGAAGCGTCCGCGCGTCATCGCGCTGAGCGGCAACGACGACGCGCGATCGCGCGAGCGCGCCTTCGAGCTCGGATGCGACGAGTACATCGTGAAGAGCGATGCGCCCGAGGCTCTCGCCGGTGCTCTTCGCGCCGTCCAGCTCCGTTCGCAGAGCCGCACGTAGCGCCGTCGCTGCGCGCACGCAGCTCAGCGCGGGGGCACCTCGGGGGTGCGCGGCGGACCTCCGAACGACGTCTGCATCGCGAGGTTCACGATCGCCGGATAGGTGAGCTGGCCGGGCTCGAAGCCGTGGAGGTGCCCTGCTTCGATGAAGTGCTGCCACACCGGAATCTTCACCGCGAGCGACGCAACGACGTCGCCGAACGCGTAGCTCACCGCCGCACCCGCCAAGAGGTCCGTTCGACCCACGTTGCCGTCCTGCTGGACGATGCCTCCCCAACGTTCGGGTCGTTCGTTCAGCACATCGGCCGAGAGCCCGACGCGTAGCGCGGGGACGAGCACGTCGACGTCTCCGGCCAGGCCTCCCGCGTAGCGGTTGCCGGCCTGATAGCCGTACGTGTTCTCGTAGACGAAGACGAGCGCCTGCGCGTACGAGCCGACCCGTACGCGGCCGATCGGCAGCGATGCGTCCAGCGCGAAGACCGGATGAACCGTGCCCGTGCCGAACTGGATGTGCTGGTGAGCGAGGCCGGCGCGTCCGCGCGCGAACGGGTCTTCTTCGGTGCTGCCGACAGGGAGGCCGATGCCGGCGCGCGTGGTGAGGCGAACCGGGCCGATCGTCCCGGTCGCGCGTGCGAGCAGCCATGGGTCGGCGAACCCGGCGAGCGTCTCGTCGCGGTGGTGGATGTTCTCGTAGTCCGGCGTGAAGGGCGTGCCGTCGAGGCGGCGGAACTGAATGGTCGTGCGCACGACGCGTACGGGAATCTGCGCTTCGATGCCGAACGCCGGAGTGATGCCGAAGGCGAGAATCGGCCGGAGCTCGCCGAGCCAGAAGCGCTGGTCGTGCTGTTGAGGAGGCTCCGCGCGCTGCTGGCACACGGGCCCGATCTCCGGGCACGCTTCCGCATGCACGACGCGCATCGTCGTGACCGTCAGGTTCAGCGCGACGGAGAGCTCACCGGGCGCGAGCGTCGTGTTCGCGGTTCGGGCCGTCGGCAGGTTCGGATTGCTGCACCCTGCACATGCCTGCGCTTGGTGTTCGGTCACTGCGAGCAGCGTCGCGCACGCGATCAGCGCGAGCGCGGCGTGCTTCATCGACGGCTTGCCTCGGCGATCACCGCATCGAGCGCGGCGACGTCGGCGCCGTGGAGCGTCTTGAAGAGCCTGCCGTCGCGGCCGTACACGACGACGAACGGCAGGGAAGGTACGTTGCGGAGGTAGCGTTTGCCGAGAGGGCTGTCCCACTCGCGGATGTCGAGCTTTCGATAGGCGAGCGTCGTGTCGCCGCCGGCGATGCGCTTGTAGACGTGGCCGTCGACCTTGCGGCAGGCGGCGCACCATTCGGCGTAGAAGTCGAACACGGTGACCTTGCCGGTGACGGCATGGGGCGCGAGGTTCTCCACGTCCTCGCCGCCGCGCGATACCCACGCGACGTCGGCGTCGCTCGGTAGCTTGGGTAGCGGCTCGAACGTGAGGTCCGGATGGCACTTCAGGCACTGCGACTCGGGTACGCCGTGCGGGCTGCACCAGTCACCCGCGCGCTTGAACTGCTCGACGAGCTCGGGATGATGCAGGGTGCACGTTCGCTCCGGCACCTTGTGCTCGCAGAGGACGATGTCACCTTCCACGCGCGAGAGCTCGGACAGGCGGCCATGCGGAGTGCCGGGCGTGCCGGGCGGTGGCGGCGCGGTTGCGCAGCCGGCGGCAGCGAGGGCGAGCGCGAGGGCGGACGCGGCGGACGCGGGGCGTGAGGAGCGGCGCGGGAGAAGCATGGGCGGCGCATTGACGGTTAGCGCCGCACGACCGTCCGTGTCGAGTCATCCGGTCGCCTTGCATTCGCGCGGCGGCCGTCGGAGGGTCGCGCGATGACGACCGAGCGCGAGAAGATGCTGGCGGGAGAGCTGTACGATCCGCTCGACGCGGAGCTCGTCGCCGGACGCGCGCGTGCACGCGATTTGTGCCAGGCGCTCAACGCCACGCGAGAAGCGGAGCAAGAAGAGCGTCGTCGCATCCTCGAAGCGCTGTTCGGCGCGGGCGGTGACTCGGTGTGGATGCAGCCGCCGTTCTTCTGCGACTACGGCTCGAACATCGAGCTCGGCGAGCGCGTCTTCTTCAACTTCAACTGCGTCGTGCTCGACGTGTGCCCCGTGCGAATTGGAAGCTTCACGCTGTTCGGTCCGGCGGTGCAGATCTACACGCCGATGCATCCGCTCAATGCAGAGCTGCGCCGCAAGCAAGAGTTCGGCAAGCCGATCGACATCGGCTCCGACGTCTGGGTCGGCGGAGGCGCGCTGATCCTCCCCGGCGTGCGCATCGGCTCGCGCTCCGTGATTGGTGCGGGCAGCGTGGTCACGCGCGACGTGCCGGACGGCGTGTTCGCGGCAGGCAACCCATGCCGTGTGATCCGGGAGATCACGGAGTAGAGGGAGCGGTCGCCACGACGCTGAACACCCACGCGAGGTCGCGGCCGATTTGAGCGACTCGCTCGTCGTAGCGCGCCGCCTCCTCGGGCGTGTCGTCCGCGACTTTCGGGTCTTCGTACGGAACGGCAAGACGAGCGGCGGCGCCGGGGACGAGAGGACACGCCGCATCGGCTTGTGAGCACGTCATCACGGCGACGAAGTCACGCGACGGATTCGGCGGCTCGGTGAACCGCTTCGAGAACGCTTCGACGGGAGGCGCCGCCGGACCGAATCGAACGGCGTATCGCGGATTGGTTCCGCCCGAGACCTTTTGGATGTCGAAGCCCACGCGCTGGAGCGCCGCGACGGCGCGCGGATTGAACGCCGTCGTCTCGGTTCCGCCGGAGAACGTGCGCACGTTCGAGAGCCCCTTCCGCTTGGCAGCGGCGGCGGCGAGGAGCTGCGCCATGTGACTGCGCCGCGAGTTGTGCGTGCAGACGAAGACGAGGTCGACGCCGTGCGACGCGTCGAGGCGCGTACGCACGACGGACGCGAGCTGACGAAGGCGCTGGCGATGGTCCTCGTCTCCGGTCGCGCCCTCGCGCTCCCACGCCGCGAACGTGGTCTCGAGCTTCTCGTTCACGACGGCATCGACCACGACGGCCTCCTTTGCGCTGGGGTGCGTGCTCGCGGGTCCCGGAGCCGGCGCCGCGCGGCCGTGACATCCCGCGGCGAGAGCCGCCAGCGCCACCACGCAAGGGGAGAGCCTCGCGCGCCGGCGCGTGTGCTTCGTGATTTTCACGTTCTTCACCAATCGATGCGTGGGATCGTGCACGACGTTCAGCAGCAACCGCTCTTCGTGCTCTCCGCCTCGGCGACCTTCGGCACGCAGCAGCCGCTCGCCTTCGCGCTCGCCGGCACGCCCTCCCCCATGACGCTCGCGTCCGCCTTCACGACGAAGACCTCCCACGCATTCCCGTCGGGGTCCTCGATCCAAACCTTGTCCTGCAGCGCGTAGCAGCACTCGGTGTTCTCTTCGGTCTTCGTGACGAGCCCGGCCTGCTTGAAGCGGGTCCAAGCGGCGGCCACGTCCTCGCTCGAAACCACCTGGATGCCGAAGTGGCTCGCGTTGATGCCGGTGCGCGGCGCTTCTTGCATCGTGAGATTCAGCGCGGGGGTGGCGAGGTCGAACTTCGCATAGCCCGGGCGGCGCTTCGTTGCCGGCACGCCGAACGCCCTCTCGTAGAAGGCGACCGAGGCGTCGATGTTCGCCACGTTCAGGGAGACATGTGCCTTGAGTACGTTCATGATTTTCATCCTTCCAAAAAAGTCGAACAATCAAGCGCGAAAGAATCAGCAGCAGGCGCCCTTGCCGCGCTTGCAGCAGTCTTCCCAGAGGTATTCCGTGAGCCCGCGCAGCGCGCCGTAGTCGGCCGCGTAGTAGTGGAACGTGCCTTCCTGGCGCGCGGAGACGACGCCTGCGTCGACGAGCCGCTTCAGGTGATGGCTCAGCGTCGACGCCGGGAGGTCGACATGCCCTTGGATGTCGCCCGCGGATGCGCCGTCCGTTCCGGCTTGCACGACGAAGCGCAGGATCTTGAGACGGACCGGGTGCCCGAGCGCGCTGAGCTGCTCCGCATGACGGTCCAACTTCGAGGTCACGCGCTTCTTCTAACATTCTCGAAGAAGCCGCGCAAGGTGACGCTTCGAGAATTCTGGAAGCAGCTCGCGCGAGGTTCTTCCGCATCCTCGGCGCGCGGGGATCGGTAGCATGGCGCGCATGGGTGACCGCGAGTCGTCCGGCGAGGACGCGGAGGCGCGACGCCGCCGCGTCGTGGAGCTCGCGCTGCTTTTCTTCCGCCTCGGCGTCACGGCGTTCGGCGGGCCGGCCGCGCACATCGCGATGATGGAAGAGGAGGTCGTGCGTCGAAGGAAGTGGCTCACGTCGGCCGAGTTCCTCGACCTGCTGGGCGCCACGAACCTCATTCCCGGCCCGAGCTCGACCGAGATGGCGATCCACATCGGTCACCGCCGCGCCGGTTGGCCCGGGCTCGTGGTGGCCGGAGCGTGCTTCATCGTCCCTGCTTCACTCATGACGCTGACGCTCGCGTGGGCCTACGTCCGCTTCGGCATGCTGCCGCAAGCGGGCGGCGTGCTCTACGGCATCAAGCCGGTCATGATCGCCGTCGTCGCGCAGGCTCTGTGGAGCCTGCGGCGATCGGCCGTGAAGTCGCGAAGGCTGGCGGCTCTCGGTTGCGTCGCGGCCGTCGCGGCCGCGGCCGGCGCGAACGAGCTCGTCGTGCTGCTCGCGGGTGGCGTCGTCGCGATGGCGCTGGCGCCGCGGGCCGTCGACCGCGCGCCGCCGACTACGCCGAAGGAACGCTCGTCGACGAAGGCGCACCTCCTCGCCGGCGCCATGACGCCGCTCGGTGTGGCAGCGCCGGCTGCCGCCTCCGCGTCGGCGACGTCGCTGTTCTTCGTGTTCGCGAAGGTCGGTGCCGTGCTCTTCGGCAGCGGCTACGTGCTTCTCGCGTTCCTCCGCACCGAGCTCGTCGAGCACCGGCGTTGGCTCACCGAGAGCCAGCTCCTCGACGCGATCGCCGTCGGGCAGCTGACGCCAGGCCCCGTGTTCACGACGGCCACGTTCGTGGGGTACGTCGTCCGCGGTGTTCCTGGCGCGGCTGCCGCGACGGCCGGCATCTTCGCGCCCGCGTTCGTGTTCGTCGCCGCGAGCGGCGCCCTCGTTCCGAAGCTCCGCGCGTCGAAACGCGCGGGGGCATTTCTCGACGGCGTGAACGTCTGCTCGCTCGCGCTGATGGCCGTCGTCACCGTGCAGCTCGCGCGAGCCTCGCTCGTCGACGCGAAGACCATCGCCATCGCCGCGGTCGCCGGCGCCCTCCTCTTCAAGTGGAAGGTGAACTCGGCGTGGCTCGTCCTCGGCGGCGCCGCGGCGGGCACGGTGGCGACGCTCCTCGGCTGAGAGCGCCGCTCTACATCGACACGGCGCGCAGGTGCTCTGCGAGCTTGTCGAGTGTCTGCGCGCCGAGCTCCACGGCGCCGAAGCCCATCTTCGCATCGCGCTGCGCCTTCGTCGGATGAAGCTGGCGCAACGTCACGACGGTCTTGCCGTTGCTCTGCTCGTCGAACGTCACGGTCGCGCGAAAGCATCCGGGATCGTCGTCCTTGTCGGTGCTGTGATCGAACACGAGCCGCTCTGGCCTCTCGATCTCGAGGAACACGACCCGGTTGTCGTAGCGCGTGCCGTCGGGGGCGAGCATCTCGAAGCGCCACCTGCCGCCGACGCGCACGTCGATCTCGTGCGTCGTCGTCGTGAAGCCGCGCGGCCCGAACCACCGCGAAAGGTGCTCCTCCTCCGTCCACGCGCGAAAGACGAGATCGCGGGGCGCGTCGAACACGCGCGTCAGCACGATCTCACGGTCGAGCGCCCACGTTTCTCTCGCTGCTTTGGGTCCCATTCGTCACTTCTCCTTGGTCTGCGTTTTCAGAGTCTCGAGGTACTCGTCGAGCTGGTCGAAGCGGCGCTCCCACACCGCGCGTTGCTCCGCCATCCAGCCCTCCGCAGCCTTCAGCTGCGAAGGCGAGACCTCGTAGGTGCGGACGCGCCCCGCCTTGCGGGAACGCACGAGGCCGCTGCCCTCCAGCACCTTGAGGTGCTGCAGGAACGAGGGGAGGGCCATGTCGAACGGCTCGGCGAGCTCGCTCACCGGAGCCGGTCCCCGGCTGAGGCGCTTGATGACCGCGCGCCTCGTCGGGTCGCCGAGCGCCCGAAACACCCGGTCGAGCTGCACCGATTGGTTAGGCATGTGGCTAGGTATATGGCTGCGGGTTAGTTAGGTCAATGCCTATCTAACGGGGGGGGAGAGGAGGCGCCGCGGCACGGAGGGGGAAGGGCGCGCGGCAGTGGTCGTACGCGGCGTTGGTCGCGCCGCGAAGGACGCGATCGTTCGCGTTGCGTTTTCGACAAGGGTCGAGAGCGCGTGAGACTCAGCGGAGCGGCGTGACGTCGCGTCGGCGACGCGCGTGGCGGCTTCGCCCTCGAGGCGTTCGGGCGCGCTCTAGAGGTTGCTCACGGCGCCGCGCGCCCTCCCGACGCGCCACCGGGGATTCGGCGGCGAATGCCTCGACGGGCGGCGCGTTCTTTCAAGCCGGCAGGCTGGGTCGCTCGCCGGGATGGATGAGGCCGTGCTTCTGCCAGAGCGTCCCGAGCAGGCGCGTTCGCGCTTTCTTCACGGGTAAGGTTCGTCGGGCAGCTTGCGATGCGCGACCCAGCCCTCGAACCACGCGGCCGACGAGCACGGGTCGATTCGCGGACGCCCATCGGTGATGCGGTAGTGCTTCTTGTCGTTGGCGAGGACGTACACGAGCGCGTTCCGGACCTGCCGTGGCGTCTTGAGATCGCGACGATGGTAGCGATCGCCCCACAGCTTCCCGCGCGACCGGCCTAGCGCGCGATTGAAGCGAAGCGCTGCGCGGATCATCAAACTCCGCATCCCGCGCGTGAGCGCCGCGTGATCGTCGGCCTCGACGAGGGCATGCACGTGGTCGTCCTGCACCGAGTAGTCGACGATGCGGAAGTCTTCGTAGCGCGCATTCGTGGCGCGAATG